>Ga0190326_1000023_pt1:5000-22868 | contig 22868 bp, 13 predicted proteins | sample 4870111112_MG_FD_165049 | JGI IMG/M metagenome (GOLD analysis project Ga0190326, IMG submission 165049) | Hydrothermal vent sediment bacterial communities from Southern Trench, Guaymas Basin, Mexico - 4870-11-11-12_MG | ecosystem: Environmental > Aquatic > Marine > Hydrothermal vents... | reverse complement strand
ATTCATGACATCCCATGATCATAAGAAGTCTATTTATTGCCTTGCTTCTTACTCCTTCTATAGAATCTAGCCCTTCATATGCTAACTTATCCCAATCCACGGTCTTGCTTATAACCGCTCTTACAAGCAGGTCATATATCCTGAAAAGTTCTCTTACTTCTTCTTTCAAAGGATATCTTCCTTTAGCCACAGTAATTTCAGCAAAACTCATAATTCTGAAGTATCTCAAGAAATTCAAAGCTTCTTTAATCTCATAAAATCTGCATACATCTGCTATAGGTTTTAAAGCAGAATCATCTGTCTTACCTGCTATAATCCTTCCTATAGCACCATGTCCCAAGCATATGAAGTAAATCTCTTTTAAAATTTCGGGATCAAAGTCAAATAGTCCCAACAGTTCAAGGTTCTCTATAACCTTAGTATCTGATCCTTCAATATTGTCTGGATTAAAATAGTTTATTATCTTCTTCAGTCTATTTTTCTTCCTTATAAGTCTTAACACATTTCCCATTCCCTTGTATCTTCTTTCCTTATACAAAAGAGGAGTCTTGAGTCTGTCTATAAATATCTTTGGAATACGATGGTTTATAGAGTCTTTCTTCAAGTTCTCAATAACTTCAAGGACTTTAAATACATAATCAAAAGAGTTTCTGTAGTCAGGAATAAGTTCAGGAGGGCTGCTGAATAGCTTGTATTTTAGGATATCACGACTTATAGTCGTTATGTCAAAAGGAAGTCTTTTTTTCTTTCCTTTATATAAAATCAAATATTTTGGTTCATATTGATAAAAAGTAAATCTTTTTTCCCATTCCCTTTTCAGACTTTCTGGAACAATCTCCTCTATTTTTATCTTTTCAAAATATCTTTCAAAAAGCTCAAGCCATACTGACTTTTGATCCTTTCTAAAAGGCTTTTTTGGTATCCTTAGATCAAGATAAGGGAGAGAATTTATTTCTTCCAGGCTTAGCTTTTCAGGTCTTTTTCCTTTTAAAAGTCTATTCAATATTTCAGGTTCTACATAGATCTCATTTAGATAATTTTGAAAGTCCTGAGAATTTACATAAACAAGTCTTCCATTAAATTTATATCTCTCTTTTGTTTTAAATACATGAGTAAATAGAGCAAAATTTTTTAACTCCTCTTCACTGAACTTTATCCTTATCTTCTCTTCTGTGTCTTCTTTGTAGTATTTTGAAATTATAAAAAAATACCCGTTTTCTTTAAGTAACCTGTATATTTTCAGAAGAAGATAATTTACCCATTCCTCCAATTTTCTTCTAAGTCTTCTTTTATCAACAGCAAGCCCTATCTCTTTTATGACGATTTCGTATAAATCGTCCAGGATTATAAATACATCAAACTGTTCTTTTATATCTTTTAGTTTCCTTATTGAATCTACAGGAAAAAATGTATGTTCTAAAAATATAAAGGATATCTCCTGGAATATGATGTTATCAGCACTTGAAAATACAGCTATTTTCAGTTCCTTTCCTGGCTGTAAACTGCTTATCTCCTTTATAAACCTTATAACTTCATCTACTTTTACCTTTATCTCAGTAAGCGAACTTGAAATAAGATGTATAGGTATCAGATAATAAGGCTTTCCTTTTTTTGAAAACCTGACTAATAGCCCTAATTTTTTATATATCTCGTTTATTTTTTTATAATTCTCACTGACAGATCTTTCGTCATTCAGATTTACAGACAAAATAAAATCCAATTCATCCCTGCTAAGTCTATTGTATCCTTCTATAAGTCCAAGTCCATATGCATTTCCTCCAAATCTGCTTGGAATCTGAGCAGGATATCTCAGAGAAACTACTGTTCCAATTGAAACATCATCAGGATCTATTCCAAATTTTTCAAATTCATCTGGACTTATAAGTCCAAAAGGATCCCTGTTTTTAAGGAGCACATAAAGTTCTTTCATAACTTAAGCAAAAAGGAGTTCATAAAATTGATACACATTTTCTATGCCTATTACCTCTATTGAAAGATTTTTTGAAATTTCCTCAATTCCTATTTTGGAAGTTATACATTTAGAAAATCCAAGTTTTACTGCTTCCCTTATCCTGAGCTCTGGATGATTCACCCCTCTTACTTCTCCAGAAAGCCCAATTTCTCCAAACATCACGATGTCTTTTTCCACTGGTTTGTCCAGAAAGCTGGATATAATAGCTCCTATTATACCAAGATCTACTGCAGGCTCATCTATTCTAAGTCCTCCCACGACATTTATAAATATGTCGTGATCTCCTAATTTCAGACCTAATCTTTTCCTTAAAACAGCCACAAGAAGAGAGACTCTGTTATAATCAACACCTACTGTTGTTCTTCTTGGCATTCCAAAAGGAGAAGGTGTTACAAGAGCCTGTATTTCTAAAAATACAGGTCTTGTTCCTTCCATGCACGGAACTACCACAGATCCTGATACTTCGTCTGCTCTTTGATCTATAAAAATCCTTGAAGGATTAGGCACTTCTTTTAGTCCACTGTCCTTCATTTCAAAAACACCAATTTCATTCGTAGATCCATATCTGTTTTTTACAGCCCTGAGTATCCTGTATATATGATTTGAATCACCTTCAAAATAAAGGACTGTATCTACGAGGTGTTCAAGGATCTTTGGTCCTGCTATAGCCCCTTCCTTTGTTACATGACCTATAAGGAATATAGATATTCCTGACTGTTTTGCTATCATCTGAAGTCTATATGCTACTTCTCTTACCTGAGATATACTTCCAGGAGCAGAAGGAAGTGTATCAGTGTAAAGTGTCTGAATGGAATCCACTGCTAAGACCTTTGGCTTAAGCTTATCAAGAACATCTAAAAGTTCTTCTAAGTTTGTTCCTGACATGATATAAAGCTTAGGAGCAGTTACAGAAAGCCTTTCTGCTCTAAGTCTTATCTGTTCAAGAGATTCTTCACCTGAGATATAAAGACAAGGTATTCCTTTATTTGCAATCCTGTCTAATACTTGAAGTATAAGCGTAGACTTTCCTATTCCAGGATCTCCTCCTATAAGAACAACAGATCCTGAAATAAGACCTCCTCCAAGTGTCCTGTCAAATTCTTCTATTCCGGTTTTTATCCTCTTTTCAAGTTCCTTTGAAACCTGACTGAAAAGTTCTGGAACATTTATTACTTTGGATCTATACTCTTTCTTCTCTTTTTCAATCTTTCTCTCTACTAAGCTGTTCCATTCTCCACATTCAGGACATCTTCCAAGCCATTTTAGTGTCTGATATCCACAGTTTTCACATACAAAAACAGTCTCTTTTTTCATCAGTGAATACTCCAAAAGTCTTCTTTTCTGTGCCACTTAAGTATGTAAACATTTCCATCATCTGCTTTTACTTTAAAGTAGTCATACTCTTCACCATACCATCTGTCAATTATCTCTTCTACTTTCAGCTCTTTTCCTTCTAAGAAAAACCTTACAGGTCTTTCATTTACCCTATACCCTGAATACTCTATGACCTTTATCTTTTTCATCTTCTTGTTCCAGAAAGTTTTTTGTGATAAATTTTACCACACTTTTGAGAAAGGAGGCATAAAAAATGGAAGAGAAAAAAAGTTTTAGGGATGCCCGTGAAGAGCAAGAAAGGGAGATAAAAGAAAGACTGAGCAAGATAAAGAACAAGATAATGATAATGAGTGGGAAAGGAGGTGTTGGAAAAAGCAGTATTGCAGCTTATCTTTCAATACTTCTTTCTAAGAAGGGTTATAAGGTTGGACTTATGGACATAGATCTTCATGGCCCAAGTATTCCAAGACTTCTTGGTCTTAAAAGCAGTGTAACCCCTTCTCCTCATCCAGGAAAGGCATTTCCAGCAAAGTTTTCAGAAAATCTGGAAGTGATATCCATAGAGATTCTTATGGAAGACAAAGATACTGCAACGATATGGAGAGGACCTATAAAGCTTAATGTAATAAGGCAGTTTATTGCAGACATTGAATGGGAATCAGATGACTTCCTCATAATAGACTCTCCTCCTGGAACAGGTGATGAACCTCTTACAATTGCTCAGACCATATCAGACGCAAAAGCAATAATAGTTACTACACCTCAGGAGATTTCTCTTGCAGATGTAAGAAAGTCTATTAATTTTTGTAAAAAGGTAAATATGGAAATCTTGGGGATAATAGAAAATATGAGTGGATTTGTTTGTCCTTACTGTGGAAAGCAGATAGATCTTTTCAAGAAAGATGGAGGGGTCTTTGTTGCAAAGGCAAAAGGTCTGAGGTTTCTTGGAAGAATTCCTATTGAACCAAAGGTCGTTCAAGCAGGAGATGAAGGAGACATATCTTTCTTAGAAAATAAGGAGCTTGCTTATACAAAAGCGCTTATGGAGATAACAGATAGGATAGAAGAACTTTGTATAAAATCAGTTCATTAAAATTCAATTTTTCTTGATTAATATGCTATAATAGTTTTCAAAAAACACAGGGACATAAGGAAGATGACACAGATAGAAGAAGCAAAAAAGGGGATTATTACTCCAGAGATGGAAAAAGTAGCTAAGGCTGAAGGGATAGAAAAAGAAGAGCTTCTTGAAAAAGTTGCTCAAGGAAGAGTCGTTATACTTTTTAACAGAAGACACAAAGGTGTGATCCCTTGTGGAATAGGAGAAGGATTAAGGGTAAAGATAAATGCAAATATTGGAACTTCTTCTGACAGGGCTGTTCTTGAAGAGGAAATAGAGAAACTAAAGGTAGCAATAAAAGCAGGAGCAGACACAGTAATGGATCTTTCTACAGGAGGAGATCTGGACAGGGTCAGAAGGGAAATTCTTAAAGAATCAAGTGTTCCTGTTGGAACTGTTCCGATATATCAGGCAGTTATAGAGGCAGTAGAAGAAAAAGGAGGGCTTATTCATCTTACTGCAGAAAAGATATTTGAGGTTATAGAAAGGCAGGCAGAAGATGGTGTAGATTTTATGACGGTTCATTGTGGTCTTACAATGAAAGGACTTGAGCTTTTGAAAAATCAAGGAAGAATCACGGATATCGTAAGCAGAGGAGGATCTTTTCTTGCAACATGGATGTTATATCACGAAAAGGAAAATCCACTTTATGAGCATTATGATAGGCTTTTGGAAATTGCAAAAAAATATGATGTAACATTGAGTCTTGGAGATGGTCTAAGACCCGGATCAATAGAAGATGCAACAGACAGAGCCCAGATTCATGAGCTTATTATCCTTGGAGAGCTTGTTCAAAGAGCAAGGGAATTTGGAGTTCAGGCAATGGTTGAAGGTCCAGGTCATGTTCCTCTGAATCAGATAGAGACAAATATAAAGCTACAAAAAAGCCTCTGTCAAAATGCTCCATTTTATGTCCTTGGTCCACTTGTAACAGACATTGCTGCAGGATATGATCACATTGCAGCTGCAATTGGAGGGGCAATTGCAGGTGCTGCAGGAGCTGATTTCTTGTGTTATGTTACTCCTGCAGAACATCTCTCTCTTCCTACAGCAGAGGATGTAAAAGAAGGAGTTATTGCAGCAAGAATAGCTGCCCATGCAGCAGACATTGCAAGAGGAAACAAAAAGGCTATTGAACTTGACAGAAAGATGTCTGTTGCAAGAAAGAATCTTGACTGGGAAACCCAGATATCTCTTTCTGTTGATCCTGAAAGAGCAAAGATGTATAGAGAAAAAAATCCTCCTATGGAAAAGGATGTATGCAGTATGTGTGGGAAATACTGTGCTATAAAACAGGTTAGAGAATTTTTTGGAGGGAAGTCATGAAAAAACTTCTTATTTTTATTCTTCTCTTTGCAGGGATCTCTTTTGCTGAAGAACTAATTCTTACAAGTCCTTCATTTGAACATGGAGGAATGATTCCAAAAAAGTATACATGTGATGGAGAAGATATATCTCCTCCTTTAAAATGGAAGAATGTTCCTTCTGGAACAAAAAGTTTTGTCCTTATATGTGATGATCCAGATGCACCAATGGGAACATGGGTTCATTGGGTATATTATGATATTCCTGCAAATGTAAGAAGTCTTCCAGAAGGAATACTTCCTGTTGAGAATCCAGAGATCGGAGGGACTCAAGGTATAAATGATTTTAAAAAAATAGGATATGGTGGACCTTGTCCACCTTTTGGAACTCACAGATATTTCTTTAAACTCTATGCAATAGATAAAGTCCTTAATCTTCCAGCAGGACTTACAAAGGAAGAAGTTCTCAGAAAGATAGAAGGGCATGTAATAGGAAAAGCTGTCCTTATGGGGAGATATTCACGATAGCTTTTTCAAAGCAATATTTGTCAAATTCTTCTTCTAAAGGAACAGGATAATCTCCTGTAAAACATGCAAGACAAAGTTTTTCCTTAGGTATCTTTGTTGCTTTTACAAGGCTTTCTATTGAAAGATATCCCAGACTGTTAAGTCCAAGAAATTTCCTTATCTCTTCCACGGTCTTTCTTGCTGCTATAAGCTCTCCTTTTGTTGAGAAATCTATTCCATATACACATGGATATCTGTGTGGAGGACAGCTTACAAGCATGTGAACTTCTTTTGCCCCTATCTTCTTCAAGGTATTTACTCTTGTCCTTGCAGTTGTCCCTCTTATTATAGAATCTTCAACGATTATAACTCTCTTTCCTCTAAGAAGCTCCTTTACAGGATTCAGCTTTACTTTTACTCCAAAATCTCTCATACTCTGAGATGGCTGTATAAATGTCCTTCCTACATAATGATTCCTTATCATTCCCATCTCAAAAGGAATTCCTGATGCTTGAGCATATCCTATTGCTGCATAGTTTCCGGAATCAGGAAATGGCATAACGAGATCTGCTTCAATAGGATATTCTCTTGCAAGAAGCATTCCCTGTCTTTTCCTGAAAAGATATACATTTTCTCCAAATACAATACTGTCAGGTCTTGCAAAATAGATAAGCTCAAATATACAATGACTTATCCTTTTTGATTCCGTATAAATGCTCCTTATACCATTCTTGTCTATTATCAGGATCTCTCCTGGTTTTATATCCCTTACATACTCAGCATCTACGAGATCAAATGCACATGTCTCAGATGCAATCACATATCCAGAATTTATTCTTCCTAAGCAGAGTGGTCTAAATCCATTTGGATCTCTTATGGCAATGAGAGAATCCTCTGTCATAATGACCATTGAATAAGCACCTTTTACTTTTTTCATACTGTTTACTATTGCCTGCTCCAGACCTAAATGAAGGTCTCTTGCTATAAGATGAAGAAATATTTCACTGTCCATTGTCGTCTGAAATATTGAACCCTTCTTTTCAAGTTCTGAACGAAGTCTTTTTGCATTTATAAAGTTTCCATTATGAGCTATGGCAAATGTCTTTCCTGAATAGTAAACCCTGAATGGCTGAGCATTTGAAAGAAGAGAAGAACCAGTAGTTGAATATCTCACATGACCAAGTGCAATGTGTCCTTTCAGTTTACTTAAGATCTCTTCAGTGAATATATCTGGAACAAGTCCCATTGCTTTATACTCAAATATTTGCCTTCCATCAGAACTTACAATACCAGCACTTTCCTGTCCTCTATGCTGAAGTGCATAGAGTCCAAAGTATGTAAGCTTTGCTGCTTCTGGATGATTATATACTGCGAATATTCCGCAGCTTTCTTTTGGACAATCCATATTTTTCTGCTATCTCTCTGTGATACTCCTGAAGGCTATATACAGACATCCTTTTTTCTCTCATAGCTCTTATTGCCTTCAGTGTAGCACGAGCACCTTCAAGTGTCGTGGTATATGGAATTTCAAAAAGGACTGCAGCACGTCTTATCTGGAATGCATCAGCAACTGCCCTTTTTGTGCTTACAGTATTTATTATAAGGTCTACTTCTTTGTTTTTTATTATGTCTATAACATCAGGTCTTCCTTCACCAACCTTCTTTACCATACGATTTGGAATTCCATGAGCTGAAAGAAACTTTGATGTTCCTTCAGTTGCATATATTTTAAATCCCATGTCATAAAGTGCAAATGCTATATTCAGCATTGCCATCTTATCCTCATCCCTTACACTTATAAAGACAGAACCACTGAGAGGAAGCTTTTGTCCTGCTGCAAACTGTGCCTTTGCAAATGCAAGACCAAAATCTCTGTCTATTCCCATAACCTCTCCTGTTGATCTCATCTCAGGACCAAGACAGATTTCTACTTCAGGAAATCTGTTAAAAGGAAAAACAGATTCTTTTACACATACATGAGATGGAACTATCTCATGAGTAAGACCAAGTGACTTTAAACTTTTTCCCATGATCACCTTTGTCGCAAGCTTTGCAAGAGGAACACCTATTGCCTTGCTTACAAAAGGAATTGTCCTTGACGCCCTTGGATTTACTTCAAGGACATATATGTCATTATCCTTTACAGCAAACTGAATATTCATAAGACCAACAACTCCAAGCTCTTTTGCAATTGCTCTTGTCTGCTCCTTTATCTCCTCTATTATCTCCTTTTTAAGTGAAAGAGGAGGAAGGACACAGGCACTGTCTCCACTGTGTATCCCTGCCTCTTCTATGTGTTCCATTATTCCACCAATTATTGTACGGTCCCCATCTGATATTGCATCTACATCTACCTCTGTTGCATCTTCAAGGAATCTATCAATAAGAATCGGTTTTCCAGGAGAAACCTCAACTGCACTTTTTATATAGTATTCAAGCTGTTCTCTGTCATAGACTATCTCCATTGCTCTTCCACCAAGGACAAAAGATGGTCTTACAAGAACAGGGTATCCTATCCTTTCTGCAACCTCTATTGCCTCTTTTTCATTTGTTGCAATTCCGTTTTCTGGCTGAAGAAGCCCAAGTTTATTTATAAGCTGCTGAAATCTGTCTCTGTCTTCTGCTCTTTCAATGCTATCAGGACTTGTCCCAAGTATCTTTACTCCTTCCTTTTCAAGAGGAACTGCGATATTAAGTGGAGTCTGTCCTCCAAACTGGACAATAACACCTATTGGATCTTCCTGTTCTACAATACTTAGGACATCTTCTGTGGTGAGTGGTTCAAAATAAAGCTTATCAGATGTATCATAATCAGTGCTTACTGTCTCAGGATTGCTGTTTACCATTATGCTTTCTATCCCCATCTCTTTAAGTGCAAAGGATGCCTGAACACAGCAATAGTCAAATTCAATTCCCTGACCTATCCTGTTTGGTCCTGCACCAAGTATTACCACTTTTTTCTTTTTTGATCTTTTTGCCTCATTTTCTACCTCATATGTTGAGTAATAATATGGAGTATATGCTTTAAATTCTGCTGCACATGTATCAACAAGCTTATATACAGGCTTTACCCCTTTAGATTTCCTTATCTTCCTTACCTCCTCTTCCTTCATCCCGAATATATCAGCAATGTATCTGTCAGAAAATCCATATGACTTTACTTTATGAAAGAATTCTCTGTCCCACATTTCAGGATCTCTTCTTAGTTTTGCAAGCTCTCTAAGCTTTACTTCCATTTCATATATCTGCTTTATCTGATAAAGGAACCATGGATCTATGTGCGTAAGATTGTGGATTTCTTCTATGGAAAAACCTTTTTCAAAAGCACTGTATATGTAAAAAAGTCTCTTTGAATTTGGATTTGCAAGTCCTTTTATTATCTCCTCTTCAGTGAGCTCTTTTCCCATCCCAAGTCCATATCTGTTTATCTCAAGAGATCTTACTGCTTTCTGAAGTGCTTCTTTAAATGTCCTTCCTATTGCCATTACTTCTCCAACAGACTTCATAGAAGTTCCAAGGATGTCCTTTGCACCGTGAAATTTTTCAAATGCCCATCTTGGAATCTTTACAACACAGTAGTCTATTGTTGGCTCAAATGATGCCCTTGTCTCTTTTGTTATATCATTTGGAAGCTCATCTAAGGAGTATCCTACTGCAAGCTTTGCAGCAATCTTTGCAATTGGAAATCCAGTTGCCTTTGACGCAAGTGCAGAACTTCTTGAAACTCTTGGATTCATCTCAATTACCATCATTTCTCCATTCTCAGGATTTATAGCAAACTGAATGTTTGATCCTCCAGTCTCAACTCCTATTTCTCTTATTACCTCAATTGCTGCATCTCTCATTCTCTGATATTCTTTGTCAGTTAAGGTCTGTGCAGGAGCAACAGTAATGCTATCTCCTGTATGTATTCCCATAGGATCAAAGTTTTCTATGGAGCATATGATCACGACATTGTCCTTATAGTCTCTCATAACCTCAAGCTCATATTCCTTCCATCCTATAAGAGATTCCTCTATGAGGATCTCTGAGATCATGCTTGCATCAAGTCCTGCTCTTGCAACTGCCTCAAGCTCTTCCCTGTTATACACAACTCCGCTTCCTGTTCCTCCAAGTGTAAAACTTGGTCTTATTATAAGAGGATAGCCTATTTCTTCTGCTGCTTTTCTTGCCTCTTCCATGTTTCTTGCAATCCTGCTTTTTGGAACCTTAAGTCCAATCTTTTCCATAGCATTTCTGAAAAGCTCCCTGTCCTCTGCCTTCTTTATCACAGAAACAGATGCCCCTATCATTTCTATTCCAAGCTCTTCAAGGATTCCTGTTTCAGCAACCTTTACAGCAGTATTAAGTGCTGTCTGACCTCCTAAGGTTGGAAGCAGTGCATCTGGTCTTTCTCTTTCAAGGACCTTTATCGTAAACTCAGGAGTAATTGGTTCTATGTATGTGCGGTGAGCCATTTCAGGATCTGTCATGATTGTTGCAGGATTGCTGTTTATAAGAACGACTTCAAATCCTTCTTCCTTAAGTGCTTTGCATGCCTGCGTTCCAGAATAGTCAAATTCACATGCCTGACCAATTATTATTGGACCTGATCCTATTATGAGGATCTTCTTTATGTCTGTCCTTTTTGGCATTTTAGTCCTTTATAAGTTCAATAAATCTGTCAAAAAGATAGCTTGCATCATGAGGTCCAGGAGATGCCTCAGGATGATACTGAACAGAAAGTGCCTTAAGTTTTCTGTGAAATATCCCTTCAAGTGTCCCATCATTCAGATTTATATGAGTGATCTCAACATCCCTTGGTAGTGTATTCATATCCACACAGAATCCGTGATTCTGTGCAGTAATCTCTACTTTTCCTGTTTTCAGGTTTTTTACTGGCTGATTTCCACCTCTGTGTCCAAACTTAAGCTTAAATGTCTTTGCTCCAAGAGCAAGACAAAGTAGCTGATGACCAAGACATATTCCAAATATTGGTCTTTTTCCAAGCTGTTTCCTTATTGTCTCTATTGCATATGTAAGTGGAGCAGGATCTCCTGGACCATTGCTTAAAAATAGGGCATCTGGCTCAAGCATGTCTATTGTTTCAGAATCAGTATTTGCAGGAACTATAAGTATTTCACAACCCCTTTTTTCAAGACTGCGAAGTATATTATATTTTATTCCAAAATCAATAGCCACAACCCTATATCCCCTTCCTTCCCATCTGAATTCCTCAAGATCAACAGGAATTGGCTTCCCATCTTTCCATATCATCGGCACTTTGCATGTCACATCCTTTACAAGATCCCTCCCCTTTATATCAGGAGATCTCCTTGCCTTTTCTATAAGAGATTCTGGATCAAGGTCATATGTAGAAATTGCTCCCTTCATTGCACCTTCAATCCTTATATGTCTCGTAAGTGCACGGGTATCTATTCCTTCAATCCCTGGAATATTCCACTTTTTTAGATAATCTGCCAGTGTCATTTCTGACCGCCAATTGCTTGGATATGGCTGATATTCCCTTATGATAAATCCTTTTACCTGAATCCTTTCAGACTCTATATCCTCACTGTTTATTCCATAGTTTCCAATAAGTGGATATGTCATTGTTACGATCTGTCCTGCATATGAAGGATCTGTAAGTATTTCCTGATATCCTGTCATGCTTGTATTGAACACAACTTCCCCTGTTGTCTCAAATGGACCAGTAAATGATCTTCCCCAAAAGATTGTTCCGTCTTCAAGTGCAAGGAGGGCTTTCATCCCGCTATTTTTTAAGTCAAAGCTGAAAACTCGTCAAGTAGAAGTTGAGAATAAAAGAATTATTTGTTATACGAATCCTGATGAAGAGATTAGCTCTTATTACAGCAGCTGGTATAGGGAAGAGAATTGGAGGAAAGGTTCCAAAACAGTTTATTCTTCTTGATGAAAGACCAATCCTTGCTATAACAATAGATGTATTTCAAAAGTGTCCTTTTATAGATCACATAATAGTTACTGTTCCTAAAGGAGCTGTAGGATATTGTAAAAAAGAGATTGTGGAAAGGTATGGTTTCAGTAAAGTGTATAAAGTAGTTGAGGGAGGAGAAAGAAGGCAGGATTCTGTAAGGATTGGTCTTGAATGTGCAAAAGAGATCCTTTCTGAAAGTGATCTCGTCCTTATTCACGATGGAGTAAGACCTTTTATAGAAGAAAGGACTATAGAAAGAATGATAAAGGAAGCAGAAAGATATCCTGCAGTAATACTTGGAATTCCTTCAAAGGATACAGTAAAAGAAGTTGATGAGAACGGAATGGTCATAAGGACATATGAAAGAAAAAGAATAAGACTTATTCAGACTCCACAGCTTTTTCGTTTCAGAGACATATACCTTGCACACAAAAAGGCTTATACTGAAATGTGGAAATCAATCACTGATGATTCTATGCTTTTAGAAAGGATAGGGGTTCCTGTAAAAGTAATAGAAGGATCTGAGATGAATATAAAGATAACAACACCCTTTGATCTTGAAATAAGCAGGATAATAAAAAAAGGAGGGATAAGTTATGGTAGAAGTAGCTGATTTTGCAAAAAAGATTCACTGGCTTGGTCATGATGGATTCAGGATTGATGCAAGCAGGGTTATCTATTTTGATCCATTTCAGATAAAAGCAGGACCAAAAGCAGACATAATCTGTGTATCTCATGAACACTTTGATCACTGCTCTCCAGAAGATATAGAAAAGATTCAGACTGCTGATACTGTAATTGTTACAGAAAAGGATTCTGCAAGAAAGCTAAAAGGTGAGATAAAGGTAGTAAAGCCAGGAGACAAGATTGAAGTAAAAGGAGTAAGGATAGAAGCTGTTCCTGCATACAACATAAAGAAGGACTTTCATCCAAAGGCAAATGGATGGTTAGGATTTATTGTTGAGGTTGATGGAGTAAGGATATATCATGCAGGAGATACGGATTTTATACCAGAGATGAAACAGCTAAAAGTAGACATTGCACTTCTTCCAGTTTCAGGAGTATATGTCATGACAGCAAAGGAAGCAGCAGAGGCAGCAAAGGCAATAAAACCAAAAATTGCAATTCCTATGCATTACGGTGCAATTGTTGGAAGTGAGGCAGATGCAATAGAATTTAAGAATCAGCTTTCTGGAATAGTAGATGTCTTAGTTCTAAAAAAGGAATAAGAGGATCTTTTATTACCATCTGGGGCAGACTGAGATAAAATCTTCCTTCCTCATATCTGCCCCTTTTTATGCAACCATTTCCATAAATCCTGCACTTATACTTAAGTTCCTCTATTGCTGCATGAAGCTGCTCCTCATTCAGATCTGTACTGTTTATAAGCTTAAGTATTGAGTATATCCTGAATCTGTCCATCCCCCAGTATCTTGATGAAAGCTGATCACTGTGTCCCCCTTCTTTTACAACAAGAGGCTTTTCTATAAGATAAACAGGATACTTCCAGCATATCCTCAGCCACATATCATAATCTTCACATACAGGAAGATCTTCATCAAAAAGCCCAACTTCATCAAACAGCTCTTTTTTAAGCATAACAGCAGATGGACTTATAAGACAAAGCCTCAAAGACGGCTTAAATATATCTCCAGAAAGTTTTTTATGTTTCTTTTTAGGATTTACCCTTCTTCCTTTCCTTATCCAGATCTCTTCTGTCTGACATATAACGGCATCTTCTTTTTTTTCAAAAAAATCCATCTGAAAAGAAAGTTTTTTTGAAAACCAGTAGTCATCAGAATCAAGAAATGCAATAAATGGATACCTTGCATTCCTTATTCCAGTATTTCTTGCAGCAGAAACTCCTCTGTTTTCAGGATGAGATATAATCTTTATCTTTTTACCAAACACAGAAATAAGCTCTTCTTTTGTTCCATCTGTAGATCCATCATCCACGACTATAATCTCATATTCCTTCCAGTCCTGATATAAAACAGAGGCAATTGCCCTTTTCAGAAACCTTATCCTGTTATATGTAGGAATAATTACACTTATGCCTTTTTTCATCCCTATTTACTTTTTCTCTTTTCTAATATAAATTTTAGCCTGAAAAACACAAGGAAGGATAAAAAAGATGGCTAAGAAATACATCGTTACATTTATGCCAGTAAACAGGTCAACCGTTGTTGAAGAAGGAACAACTATCTTAGAGGCAGCAAGAAAAGCAGATGTTTTTATAAAGAATCTATGTGGTGGACAGGGTGTTTGTGGACAGTGTAGAGTTCAGATAAGTTCAGGAAGGGTAGAAGTAGATGAAAAGACAAAGGCTTTCTTTTCTAAGGAAGAACTTGAAAAAGGATATGTATTAGCATGCCAAGCAAAGGTTTATGATAACATAGAAGTTATTATTCCTCCGGAGACGAGACTTGAAGAAGCAAGGATACTTACAGGAGAAGAAATAAGTGCAAGGATAGAGATAAATCCTATTGTGAAAAAGATATTTCTTGAGATGCCAGAACCAACCTCAGAAGATAACATTTCAGATATAGAAAGAGTTGAAAGAGAACTCAGAAAAAAGACAGGATGGCATGGATATGACATATCCTTAGAATGCCTCAGAAATATGCCAAAAGTTTTAAGAGAAAGTAATTTCAAAGCTACTGTATCTATAGGAAAACACAGAACTGGATATAAGATCCTGAACATAGAACCAAAAGATACTACAAAAATACATTATGGAATAGCAGTAGACATTGGAACGACAACAATCGTTGCACAGCTTGTAGAGATGAATACAGGAAGGATTATGGGAGTAGTAGGTTCACCAAATCCACAGGCAAGCTATGGAGAGGATGTGATATCAAGGATCATATATGCATGTGATAAAGATGGATTGGGTGAGCTACACAGTCTGGTCGTAAAAAGTATAAACCAGCTTATAGAGGAGCTTATATCAGAAAAGGGAATCTCAAAAAATGACATAATTGCCCTTGTAGCAGCTGGAAATACCACAATGAGCCATCTCTTTCTTGGTCTTATGCCATGTTCTATAAGACTTGATCCATATGTCCCAGTAGCAGACATATATCCACAGATACATGCAAAGGATATAGGAATAGAGATAAATCCTGAAGCAGTAATAGAAGTCCTTCCTTCTGTTGCATCATATGTTGGAGGGGATATAGTAGCAGGAGTCCTTGCATGTGGAATATCAGAAAGACCACAGATAACATGTCTCATAGACATAGGAACAAATGGAGAGATAGTAATAGGAAATAACGAATGGCTTGTGTGCTGTTCAGCATCTGCTGGTCCTGCATTTGAAGGTGGAGGAACGAGATGTGGAATGAGAGCAACAAAAGGAGCAATAAATGAACTACAGATTTCTGAAGGAAAGGTGATTTATAAGACGATAGGAAAAGCAAAACCAAGAGGACTTTGTGGTTCTGGTCTTATTGACTGTATATATGAACTTGTAAAGAACAAGATAATAAGACCTGATGGAAAGTTTAACAGAGACCTAAAAGATGAGAGATTTTCCATTGTAGAAGATATTCCACAGTATATGCTCGTTCCTGCAGAAGAAAGCGAAACAAAAGAACCTATAGTAATTACAGAAACAGACATAGACAACCTTATGAAATCAAAAGGGGCTGTTTTTGCTGCCATGAAATCACTCGTAGACTACATAGGAATCAGTTTTGACCAGATAGAAAAACTTTATGTTGCAGGAGGATTCGGAAACTATCTGAACATAGAAAAAGCTATAGGAATTGGGCTTCTTCCAGACATACCAAGAGACAGAATAGAATTTGTAGGAAACAGTTCTCTTACAGGAGCAAGACTCTGTCTCCTTTCAGAGAAGGCTTTAGAAAAGGCTTTTATAATCTCAAGGGCAATGACAAACATAGAACTTTCTGTTTATCCACCATTTATGGATGAATTTGTTGCTGCTCTTTTTCTTCCACACACAAACAGAGATCTTTTTCCTTCTGTAAAATACTGAAGGAGTATGAAGATGAATCCACTTGCAGAAGAATTAAACAGGAAAATTCTTGAACTTAATCCATATGTATACGAAATGCTTTCAGAAGTTGGAAAAAGACTTTTTTTTCCAAAAGGAATCATTTATCAATCAGCTCAAGCAAAAGAAAAGGCATATAAGTTTAATGCAACAATTGGAATGGCTACAGAAAAAGGAAAACCTATGTTTCTTCCTTCCATAATGAAATCAATAAATCTTCCACCTGAAAGAGCAATAACTTATGCACCATCTTTTGGAATACCTGAACTTAGAAAAAAATGGAAAGAAAGTCTTTATAAAAAGAATCCTTCTTTAAAAGGGAAAAAGATAAGTCTTCCTGTGGTAACAAATGCTATAACTCATGGATTGAGTGTAGTAGCAGATATGTGGATTGATCCAGATGACATTATACTTCTTCCAGATAAGATGTGGGGAAATTATAGACTCATATTTGAAGTAAGAAAAGGTGCAAAAATAGTCAATTATCCTCTTTTCAGAGATGGAAAACTTGATCTTCTTTCTTTTGAAAACATCCTGAAAGAGTATGCAGAAAAAAGAAGGAAGATAATTTTGATCTTGAACTTTCCAAACAATCCTACAGGATATACTCCCACCCTGGATGAAGCAAAAAAGATAAAAGAGATCATCCTTGATACTGTTCAGAAAAAAGATGTAAACATCCTTGCAATAACAGACGATGCATATTTTGGACTTTTTTATGAAGAAGGAATCCTTACAGAATCTATATTTTCATATCTTGCACAGGAACATCCTAGACTTTTTACGATAAAACTTGATGGGGCAACAAAAGAAGACTTCGTATGGGGACTAAGAGTAGGGTTTATTACATATAGCTGCAACTGCAAAGAAGATCCTTCTCCACTTTATGAAGCACTTGAAAAGAAGACAGCAGGAGCTATAAGAGGATCTATATCAAATGTAAATCATCTTGGACAGCAGATCCTTCTTAATGCTTTAAATTCAGATGGTTACAGAAAAGAAAAAGAGGAGAAGATAAGGATACTTAAAGAGAGAGCATATGAAGTGAAGAAAGTTCTTTCAGATTCAAAATACAGAGAAGTATGGGAAGTTTATCCTTTTAACTCTGGATATTTTATGTGTATAAAACTAAAAACAGTCAATGCAGAAAAGCTTAGAACTTATCTTCTTGAAAACTATGGAATTGGACTGATTTCTTTAAATGAAAGAGATGTAAGAATAGCTTTTTCAAGTGTAGAGAAAGAAGACATCAGACCTCTTTTTGAAACCATATACAAAGCTATAAAAGATATAGAATAAAAAAAGCCTTGCTCCAATATCTGGAGCAAGGCTTTTTTTAAGTCCCTGGCACCGACCTACTCTCCCACGGGGTCCCCCCCGCAGTACCATCGGCGCTGGAGGGCTTAACTTCCGTATTCGGAATGGGAACGGGTGTTTCCCCTCCGCTATGGGCACCAGAGACTTTTTTTCAAGCTTATATCTGAATACAGAGTTTAGCAAATCTCCCAGATGCCTTATATTCATATTGTGGTCAAGCCTCACGGGCGATTAGTACCGGTTAGCTCAACGCCTTACGGCGCTTACACACCCGGCCTATCAACCTCGTAATCTCCGAGGGCCCTTCAGTCCTGGGGTTTCCCCCAGGAAGGGAGACCTTATCTTGGGGTGGGC
>Ga0190326_1000022_pt1 | contig 22984 bp, 27 predicted proteins | sample 4870111112_MG_FD_165049 | JGI IMG/M metagenome (GOLD analysis project Ga0190326, IMG submission 165049) | Hydrothermal vent sediment bacterial communities from Southern Trench, Guaymas Basin, Mexico - 4870-11-11-12_MG | ecosystem: Environmental > Aquatic > Marine > Hydrothermal vents > Sediment ... | reverse complement strand
GTTCTTTCAAGCAGAGGGTGAAAATCTTTTTCTGCTCTATTACTAAAAATCCTGTTAGGTGCTGGAATTTGTTTTGTAAGCTGTTCATGTGGTATTATAATCATTTGAGGTGGTGTCTGTGTTAAGTTGACACATCCACCAATCAATAGGCTTAAACGGCGTACAGTGCATTTAAAGCTAATGATACCCTTTACGAAGATGCATGGAAATGGAAATGATTTTGTAATAATAGATGAATACAAAGAACTAAAAGTTCCAGAGGAAGACAAATCAAGATTCGTTAAGGCGATATGTGACAGGAAATTTGGTATTGGTGCTGATGGTGTAATATTCGTTCAAAGATCAAGTATCGCAGATGTCAAGTTCAGATACTTCAACAGCGATGGAAGTGAAGCAGAGATGTGTGGAAATGGGATAAGATGCTTTGCCCGTTACATAGTTGAGGAAGGATACACAAGTAGAAAGCCAAAAATCGAGACATTGGCTGGAGTAATCGAAGTAGAAGTTATGGATGGATGGTGGGTAAGAGTTAGAATGAATAAACCAAGAGTTACAGATATTTGGGGATACGATTACAAAGGTTACAAACTCTATCACGTAAACGTTGGAGTTCCACACGTTGTGATATTCGTCGATTCGTTGAACTTCGATATAATTCCAATAGCAAGAGATATAAGATATGCTGATATCTTTCCAAATGGAACTAACGTAAATTTTGTAAGGGTTTTGAATGAGGAGGAAATTGAGATAAGAACTTATGAAAGAGGTGTTGAAGACGAGACTTTGAGTTGCGGAACTGGAAGTATCGCTTCAGCTTTTGTTGCGAATAGGTTAAATCTTGTAAAAGATGTTGTTACAGTTAAAACTAGAGGTGGAGTTCTGAGAGTCGAACTCGGGGAGAGAGTATATCTAATAGGCCCAGCTAAAAGGGTCTTCGATGGAGTGATTAGAGAGCTATGAAATTCGAAAATAGACTTGTTCTATCAGCAATGGCTGGAATTAACGATGCAGAATTCTGTAATAGACAAAAAGCCGGATTAGTAATTTTAGGTGGTTTTAACGCAGATAGAAGAGCTATGGAAGCTGCAAGAGAAGTCGTCAAAAGAGGTAGAAAGGAGTTTATATTTAATGATCCAATCGAGGGAATTGAATCAGAATTAAAAAAGATAAAAAAGCAATTCGCTGTAAATGTAAGATCTTCAACGCTTGAAGGATTTCTAAGAGTTGCAGAACTGATAGATGATTACGGGGGAATTATAGAGATAAATGCACATTGTAGACAGCCAGAGTTTGTAAAGGCGAAATGTGGTGAATGGTTGCTTTTTAACCACGAAGAGTTAATTGAAATAGTAAAAAAAGTTTCAAGGATTTGTATAACTTCAGTTAAAATCCGTGGCGGGTATGAAATCGATTACAAAAGACTTTGTGAAAAGCTTAGATCTGCTGGATGTAAAATAATCCATGTTGATGCGATGATTCCAAACGGTAAAAACGATTTAAACCTTATAAGGACTATTGCAGAAACTGGATTTACCATAGGAAACAACTCATTCATCGATATAAAATCTGGTGAAGCTATAATTAAAGCTGGTGCAGAAATGGCTTCAGCTGCGAGAGCAGTTTTAAAAGATCCAAGGTTTTTTGATAAAATGTTGGAGAGCAAAATTTTATCTCAACCAGTTTATCTATGAGCTAGACCTATCAAATCTCTGATTCTTTCACCGGTAGTTTTCAAGTATTCATACAGGCTTTCTTTAATGCAGTAAATTATATTATAGCTGTAAAAAAACGCTGAGCCGATTTCAACTGCTGTAGCTCCAGCTAAGATAAATTCTAAGACGTCTTTAAAAGTAGTTATTCCACCACATCCTATTATTGGAATGTCTAACTCTTCGTAGAGATCCCATACACATTTAATAGCAATAGGTTTTATAGCTTCTCCGCTTACACCACCGCTTAAATTACTCAGAATTGGCTTTTTTGTGATTATGTCTATTTTCATTCCCCTCAACGTATTCGTAATCGTAATAGCATCGACACCAGCCTCTTGCAAAGCTTTAGCAAGTTCTATGTAGTTATGCATAGCGGAAATCTTTGCGATCACTGGCTTAGAAGTAGATCTTTTAACAGTTTTAACTATCTCCACTGATAAGTCAATATCTCTTCCGATCTCGAATCCATTTGCATGTGGACAGCTCAGATTTATCTCAAAAGCGTCAGCAACATCAAACACCTTTACCAATTCTTTGAACTTTTCAGGTTTATCCCCATAAATACTTACGATAAGCGGGACTAACCTTGAGTATTCTTTTAGCATTAAGGCGAAGTCTGTAGCTGAAGGCGAAGCCAAACCAACCGCATTGATTAAGCCACAACTCCAGTTTAAAACGGTTGGATTCTTGTAACCTTCTCTTGCCTCTAATCCAACGGATTTCGTTACAACTGCTCCAGCATGCTCGGCAATTCTGTTAAGCGAAGAGACGTCACTTCCCAATATACCACTTGCAAGTATTAAGGGATTTTTCAGTTTTAATCCACATAGTTCAGTTTCTAGCATCAAAAATTGAAGGACATCTAAAGTTTAAATAACTTAATATGCGTATACGGGCTTTAGCTTTACGAATTTATCAGATAAAATCTGATCTGGATCATATTGTTGTCAATTTCTATCTAATCTTCTTTTCAAAGTTGCCATGGATGCACATAATTCCATCATGCACTGATTGGTGGTGATGCGACATTGTTGAATAGAGTGTCACGACCCACTGATTCTATGTATTATTACCTCCCCCAATATGTCCCGAAGTCAAAAATTGGAAAACTAAAAGAATAAACAACTCCAAAGTTAGTATTAAAGGTGGTTGTGATACAACATTGTAGACGATTTAAATATATCATCAACAATGTTGCATCATCACCTTAAGGGATGTGTTAACTTAGTGCGGAAAGCATAAATATTCAATATTTAAAGCTTGCACCCTTAAGTTAACACGCCCACCTTAAGGGTCAAAACGTACATAAACTCATAAAGACATAATAGCTTGCTATCCACAGGATGTCGCCGAAGTACTCTTCTGTAAAAAAAGGAAAATTTTACTCAATCACATCAGCATCTAATATTTGCTCGAACAACTCCTTATCAACCTCGTGAATCATCGGAATTCCAGTAACTTCTGCGGCGAGAGGATCAAGCGATGCTAAGTCACTTCTATCGATCAAATCGATCCTAAACTTCCTCGCTCCAGCGAGAAGCTGCTTCAGACCGTACTCTATCCTCTCGAGATACGTGTAAAGTCCGACAGCTGTCCATGGAATTTCCTTCCCGACCTTATCTCCGTACTTCGTCTTCAGCTCATCAGCGAGAATGAAGAACTTGTCTGGAGTCTCGCCGTATCTTCTCGCGAAGTCCTTTGGTAGCTTGCCCTTGCTTGCGAGCTCGCAGAAGTAAGATGCCTTCATTACAGCAGTAAGCGGAGCTCTGCCCATCGTTACGGTCTTTATGAATGGCTGACCATCGAAGTTGCTCATCGCGATCGCTTTGAATATCTGGGATTCGTTTATGAAACATCCAGCCATGCTTATATCTGGCACGTACTTGCCCTTCTTCTTCAGAGCAAGGGCTGCCTTAAGAATCAACGCCTCCAAATAGACTGTCGGAATGCCCATCTCGTTCATCATCGTTACTGGAGACATCCCCGTTCCACCGCCAGCGCCGTCAAACGTTATGTAATCCACCTTTGCTTCAGAAGCAACTCTTAACGTCCAAGCCACATCAACAGGTCTGTAAGCTCCAGTTTTTATCGTCACGATCTTCGCACCCATCTCACGTAGCCTCTCAACGTCTTCAACAACATCAGCAGCCCTAGGTGAGCCTACTCTGCTATGCCTCTCGAAAGACTTGAACAGACCATCTTTAAACGCTCGTTGAACCTCTGGATCTTCTGGATCTGGGAGGACGAGATACCCTCTCTTCTTTAACTCAATTGCCCTTTCCAGCGAGTATACACGTATCTCTCCGCCGATTGCCTTCGCACCTTGACCCCACTTCCTCTCGACAATGTTCACTTCGAGCTTCGAAACCACATACTCATCAACGCCTAACCTCTGATCTTCTATGTTTGTCTGGACAGCGATATCTCCGTACTTTCCATCCCAGAACTCCTTGAAGAGCTTAATACGCCTCTCCATTTCAGGTGATCGAACAACTTTACCATTCGAAAACTCTGATTCTGGATCAACTCCACATACGTTCTCTCCAACTATTAATATCACGCCGGCTAGGGCTGCACCGATTGCCAAACCATCCCAATACTTCCTTGCGATGTCAGTTGAACCGTAAGCACCCATCGCTATCGGCATCTTCACCTTCACTCCGCCGATCTCTGTCTCAACTGACACTTTGGGGAACAGCATCTCGTCTGGATCTGGTTTTACGCCTTCTGCACCTCTGAGCCTTGACAGTATCTGTATGTGTGACCAATCCAGTCCGTAGTCCTTAATCGATGAGGCTGTACTCTCTCCAAAGTACTCTGGATCTGGATAAAGCACCTCTCTGCCTCTAAATGTCGATAGCCCAATTTCACAGAGGAACGGACACTCCCTTATACAAAGAGGACACATTCCACTCTGAGGATTAACATCTCGCACTCTTGTCCTCGTTCCAGTTGTTGACATCGCATTCAGGTACGACGAGTTTCTAAACACTCTTTCCATATTCGCACCTCCAGTACACGACTGGATGATATGCGTTATTTAAGTCTTTTGAAAACGTAAACATTACAACAAGCTATAGTTTCCATCACTTCTAATAGTCAGATTCTGCTCATTACTGGGAATATTTCTGGAGAGGAATTCTGCTTCTTTGTTATTAATGGCAACGAATCAAATCCTTGCTTATGTATTCCTTGTCCGCAATAATAGTTTCTCCTTCAACACAGTTAAATCATGCTCTTTTATTAACGTAGAACATGTTCATGATGTAATCACAGCTTTCTTAAGATAAATTTTAACCTATTGACATTTAAACCGATTGAAACGAAGGTTTAACAGATAAAAGACGAGAGGAAGAATGTTTCAATGATTTTTAACCTTCCCTTTGGAGATTACAGCGCATGCATCGTGAATAGGCTTTCACTATTGAAATACATAAAAAACAAAACTAGATGAATTAGTATGCTAATTAATGTAAATAAATGTGAAAAAATCTTTAACATTTCATTAATTTTTTAAAGAATGTTTAACATTGATATGGAAAAACGAAAGAATTTATATATCTATGCTTTATATAGCTTGCATGCAAAGTAGAACGGATGAAATAGAAAAAGCAATAAAAATACTAAAGAACAATGAAATTAAACAAGTCTTGTGTGCATTCTCAGATGTTAGAGGATATCTACAAACTTTTTCAATCCCAGCAAGGGAATTCATAGAGGGAAATGCATTTGAGGGAATAGGTTTTGACGGCTCATCCATCAGAGGATTCAAAACTATAGAGCAAAGTGATATGGTTTGGATACCAGACCCCTCAACTCTTAGAGTTGTTCCATGGATAAACGATCCAATTCAAAAAACAGCTATAATGTTTGGAGATATTCATGAAGCTTGGACAATTGAGCAAGCTGATTGTGATCCCCGCGGATTCGTTGCGAAAAGGCATGAGAAAATGATAAAAGATCAAGGAATATCTGCTATATTTGGGCCTGAGATTGAATTCTTCGTATTTGAAAGGATAGATTTTACTAAGCTTAGTTGGGATTTATGGGTATCTCCAAACGGTGGAGCTGGAGATTCATGGGGGCCACCTAGGGTTATGCCTGAAAGCAAAGAGCTTATGAGCGGTAATCTGATTAGGCCAAAAGAGGGTTACTTCAGAGCACCTCCAGAAGATACAACTGTTGAATACAGAAATGAACTCGTTTACTACTTGGAAAAGCTTGGAATAATCGTAGAATATCACCATCACGAAGTCGCTACTGCTGGACAAATCGAGCTTAATTTTAAGCCTAAACAGTTAGTAGATGTTGGAGATGCTTTCTACTTGTATAAGTTCGCTGCAAAGAACATCGCAGCCAAACATGGATTGATTGCAACGTTTATGCCGAGACCGCTCTACTTAGACAATGCAAGTGGTATGCATACCCATCAGAGCCTTTGGAAGGGAGAACCGTTTAAAGGTAAACCGTTGTTTGCGGATCCAGATGATGAATTCATGCTAAGTCAGAAGGCGAGATACTACATCGGTGGACTACTTGAGCATGCTAAAGCATTAACGGCTTTGTGTTGTCCAACTGTAAACAGTTACAAGAGACTTGTTCCAGGATTTGAGGCTCCAATTTACATATGCTGGAGTCCAAGAAACAGATCTGCCTTAGTTAGAGTTCCAGTTTACATTAAGAAACCATCTCAAATTAGAGTCGAATATCGTGGTGCAGATCCAAGTTGTAATCCATATTTAGCTATTACAGCACAACTAGCTGCTGGATTAGATGGTATTAAAAAGAAGATAGAACCCGGAGATCCATTGATGAAAGATGTATACGAGTTATCCCCGCGAGAGATGAGAGAATATGGTGTTGGAGAACTGCCTACAACGCTTAGAGATGCATTGGATCACTTAGCTAGTGATGAAGTAATACAGAAAGTCCTTGGTAGTCATATATTTGATGCATTCATGAGCTTAAAGATAGATGAATGGAATCAGTATTGCTTGTATATAACTCCATGGGAATACATGAAGTACTTTGATATTTAATTAGTTTTAACCGCAAGATATTTGTAAAATCTTTTGATTTATATTCTCAATGCTTGCGAAAAGGATAATACCTTGCCTTGATGTCACTCTTGACGAAAGAGGTGCAAGAGTTGTTAAAGGCGTTGAATTTGTAAATTTAAGATATGCAGGAGATCCAGTTGAACTTGCTAAAAGATACGATGAAGAAGGGGCAGATGAATTAGTATTTCTCGATATTACTGCTTCACCTGAGGGTAGAGAAACGATGATCGATGTAATAGAAAAGACCGCTGAACAGGTATTTATACCGTTTACAGTTGGGGGTGGAATCAAGAGCATTGAAGATATAAACAGAATTTTATCTGCTGGAGCGGATAAGGTTTCTATAAACACCGCTGCCGTAAAAAATCCTAAATTCGTTAAAGAAGCGGCAGAAACTTTTGGTAGTCAATGTATAGTTGTTGCTATTGATTGTAGAAGAAATTTCGATTTGAATAAGGGAAGATATATAATAGAGCTTGAGGATGGGACTAAAGCTTGGTATGAAGTTGTAATATACGGTGGAAGAGTACCTACTGGAATAGATGCAGTAGAATGGGCTAAAAGAGTTGAAGAACTTGGGGCTGGAGAAATCCTGTTGACTTCGATGAATAGGGATGGAACTAAGGATGGCTACGATATCCCCATAACGAGAAAGATTAGTGAAGAGGTTAACATTCCAGTTATAGCATCTGGAGGAGCGGGTAAAGTTGAACACTTCTATGAGGGTTTTGTTGAGGGTAAGGCTGATGCTTGCTTAGCTGCAAGTATTTTCCACTACAAAGAGATTTCAATAATGGAGATTAAAGAGTATCTAAGGAAGAGGGGAATTCCCGTAAGGATATAATAATCATCATTATTATTTTTACCTAACCATAAATTTTATAAATAAATTTGACGATAAATCTCATATGAAATTATCTCATTTCTTAATACTCTTAGTCAACTTGTTCAACGTATTAGATTGCTTAACTACGATTTACGGTGTGAAGATATTGGGTTTTTACGAAATCAATGTTTTTGCAAGAGCTATGATCAATTGCAGTCCGTTTTGTTACGTTTTAGTTAAGTTAAACTCTATTGCATTCTTGTCCTATCTATTTTACAAGATATCCAACACTGAAATGTGTAAGCCAATTGTAACTGGTATGAGAGTTGGATTTACCATAGGATTTGTTTGTGCGGGATTTATACTCTTTATGGCATCTCTTCTCAACTTATTGCAAATAATTGGTTATGATGTATCGGATTTCTTATTCTTCGTTGTAAAGATTGTTCCGAAATAAATTAAAACACATTCGGTAATTTTTAATTGCATGCAAATCCGAGAGTTTCAGGAACTTATCAGAGAACTTTACTTCGAAAGAGACTCTAAGAGAGGAATAGAAAAAACTATGCTTTGGCTGATTGAGGAAGTTGGTGAATTAGCAGAAGCAGTTAGAAAAAAATCGAATATCGGTGAGGAAATCGCCGATGTTTTTGCTTGGCTTGTAAGCCTTGCAAATCTATGCGATATCGATGTGGAAGAGGAAGTTTTGAAAAAGTATCCTGGATATTGCATAAAGTGTGGAAAAAAGCCGTGTGAATGTGACGAAGAAATTTAATATATCAATGTGAGTGTGATGGTGTATGAAATTCTTGATAGTTAGTGAGGAAGACATAAAAAACGGTATAACAACTGATAGATATTTCATATGGACTGAAAAAGTCCTTAGAGCTAAGGAGATCAATCCAATAGTGGTTGCAGAAGTTACAACAACAGATTGGGGCATTTTTGCAGGATTAAACGACGTATTAAACTTACTGGAGGGTTTAAACATCGATGTCTACGCAATGCCAGAAGGAACTGTGTTCTTTCCCCATGAGCCAGTTTTAACTATTGTTGGTAGATATCTCGAATTCGCAAGATATGAAACTGCAATATTGGGCTTTATATGTCATGCAAGTGCTATAGCTAAGGAAGCTTTCAAATTTAAACTGGCTGCTGGTGAAAAAAGGATTTTCTCATTTGGAACCAGAAGGGTACATCCAGCGATTGCTGCAATGGTTGAAAGATCTGCGTACATCGGTGGAGTTGATGGTGTAAGTAACTATTCCGCAGAAAAGTATTTAGGACTCAAAAGTATGGGAACAATGCCACATGCACTGATAATATGCTTTGGAGATCAAGTTAAAGCTTGGAAGAGTTTCAACGAAGTAGTAGATAGAGATGTGCCAAGAACGATGTTAATCGATACGTATTACGATGAAAAAACTGAAGCGATATTAGCCGTAGAAAACGTTGAAAGAGTAGATGCAGTTAGATTAGATACTCCCTCATCTCGTAGAGGAAAATTCAGAAAAATAATCGAGGAGGTTAGATGGGAGCTTGATATAAGAGGAAAAAGAGATGTCAAGATATTTGTAAGTGGTGGATTGAGTATTAGAGATGTTATAGAACTAAAAGATATCGTCGATGCATTCGGTGTTGGAACTGCTATAAGTGGAGCAAGACCAATAGACTTCGCATTAGATATCGTTGAAAAAGAGGGCAAATTCGTTGCTAAAAGGGGAAAGAGAGGAGGAATGAAGCAGGTTTATAGAGATTGGGAAAAGCTTGAGGATGAAATAAAACTTTTCAAGGATGAAGCTCCTAAGGGAAAAGAACCATTATTAAGGAAAGTTATAGAAAATGGCGAAATAATTGAACAAACTGATATGCATAAGGCAAGAGAACTCGCTCTAAAACAAATGGAAATCATTAGAAAGCTGAATAGAGTTGAAGAATTTCTACAGTAAATTTATCCTCCCAATTCTATTCTCAATCTCTCTGGATCGTATTTCCAATCAGCTGGCAAAACTCCCTTTTCTTTATAGTAGTTTGACAGTCTCCAAATCTTTGCCTCTATTAGTTGTAATCCTCTCATGTTATGCTTATCTTTCTTATGAACTTCTAAGTGTCTTCTTAAGTTTAAAGCCTTTTTAATCAAAGCTTTTAGATCTTCTGGATACTTCATCTCTATTCCATGCTCCTTTAATATCTTCGTTATCTTTTTTCCAGTTATCTGTCTCACAGATGGGATTCCATATCTATCTCTTAGAATCATTCCTATCATACTTGGCTCATAACCCTGCTTATATAGTTCTACAACTTTCTTTTCTACTTCTTCTGGTGTCATCTCTACCCACTCTGGTGGTTTATCTCTGTATACCCTTTTCGATCCAGATTTACCTCTTCTTCTTGCATGCATTCTTGCCATAGTTGAGATGATAATCTCAAAGTAATAAATACATTACGGGAATTAAATTTTATAAAATTTTAAAATGGCATTAAATGACTCTTAAAAATAGCGTAATACAAGAAATCTACTCCGAATAGTAAAACAAAGACGGCAACTATTAACAATACCAATTTGTACAACTTAAGCTTTACTCCAGTTAGAGATGTTACATGTGCAACGATAGAAAGCCAAGCGAAATCGAGCCATACATGTGCTACATAAAATAATAGAATACCAACTAAGCCCCAATACCTTAACGCTTCAAGAATTAAAGGAGTTCCTACACCAATCCACCATGCTATAAAGAACGGGTTTAGGGCTGAAAGTCCTATACCAACTAGTACGGGTGAACTCGTAGGATTTGAAATCGTCGTCGTTTTAGCTTTTATTGCATCTCTAAAAGTTAAATATGCAAATAAAAGCATAAAAACACCGCCAATAAAGCTGACTACCCTAACGAATACTTCAGATGTGAAGAGAGTTGCAACACCTAACCCTATCGCAACAACTAGTGGAAATTCGAATGCCATATGCCCAGTACTAACGAGAAATCCGCCTTTCCAACCTCTTTTTACTCCAATAGCTGCAGTAGCAGCCGTTAATGGGCCGGGTGTTAATGCACCAGTACTACTTATCAGTACAACTTTTGCGAGGAACTCAAGCATGAACAAAAATCAGTTAAATGTTAAAAATATTTATCAAATTGCTAAAAAATTGTATAAAAGTTAAGTTCTTTAGCCAAATAGAGCTCCAAGTCCCTCAATTGCCTCTTCTTCAGCCTTTTCTTCCTCTTCTTCCTTCTTCTCCTCTTCTTCTTTCTTCTCTTCGGCTGGGGCTGGTGCTGCTGGAGCGGCAGCTGGTGCAACTGGTGCTACAGCAGCTTTTTGTATAGCTTCATCTATATTTATACCTTCTAAAGCTGAAACCAACGCCTTAACCCTCGCTTCATCTACATTTATCCCAGCTGCTTGCAAGACTGCTTTAACGTTTTCTTCATTTATATCCTTTCCAGCCGAATGGAGTAATAACGCAGCATATACGTATTCCACAAACATCACCTCCTTCAACCAAATAACGCACTCAACCCCTCTAAAGCGGATTCTTCTTCTTTCTCCTCTTCTTCTTTTTCTTCCTCTTCCTTCTTTTCTTCAACCTCTTTAACCTCTTTAACTTCAACAACTCCAGACTTAAGCATAGATTTTAGTTCTTCATCTAATGCTTCGTCAGGCAAATGCGATGCAAGTGCTAATGCATTTGAATAAGCCTTTATAAGAATCTCTGGCATTACCTCTTTTTCGTATATTCCAGCATTTATTGCAAGGTTTCTTGCATTCGTGTAGGCTTTGATGATTATGAGTTCCGCAGTTTCTTTCGTAATATATCCAGCGTTAACTGCCAGATTTATAGCGTGTGTATACGCCGTCTGAATATCTTCGATTACTTTTGATTCATCGATTGCCAGTACATCTGGAGTTAGTATTACTCCGGAATCGTATATCGCCCTTACATCTAATCCAATTTTTATCGGTTTTATGTCCAATTTCTCTAAAGCTCTTGCTACTTCTGGTTTAACAACTTCTCCAGCTTTTACGATGGTTTTAGTTTCTTTTATGACTATCTTACCCTTCTCTATCGCAGCGGGAATTCCAGCCATTTGAAGCTCTCCGATTATTGGTCCTGGAGGGAAGGGAGTTGGGCCCTTTTCAACTACTACGTCTACTGGCGATATCTGATTTGGTTTTAAGGGTGAAGGGACTTTTGTCTCTTCAATCATCTTATACAGTTTAAAAGGATTTATGTTCGTAACAATTATAGCTGTCTGATCTTTTATGAAATCTTTGAGTTTTACGTAATCTCCACCCGCTAAATCTAATGCCCTTTCAAGTAGTGAATTCTTTACGACTTTGATAATTGCACTTCCTCTAAAGTTTCTCCTAATCTCTTGCATTTGACTTGCTGGAACTCCTCTAAACGTAACTATTGCTACCACTGGGTAAGAAGTAATAAGCCTTCTAAGTTCTTCAACTGCTTGAACCTTCCATTTCGGTGGTTGCCCTCTTATTGCAGCCATTTCAAATCACCTTAACTGCTGGACCCATCGTAGTTTTAACAAATACGGATTTAATAACTTGTGCTGGATTTTCATATTTGTTTTCTATGACTTTTAAAATCTCTAATGCGTTATCTGCAAGTTGCTCAGGACTCATAGTTTTGATTCCAATCGGTGCATGAAATGTTGGCTTGTCTCTTGTTCTAATTTTAACGGATTTCCTAAGTTTTTCAATTACTGGTTTTGGATCTGAAAGTGGAGGTATTGGTTGAGGTATTTTTCCTCTTGGGCCCAGTATTGGCCCTAATTTTCTACCGATTTCTGGCATAAGTGGAGCTTCAGCTATAAAGAAGTGAATAGAGTTTGCAAGTTTTTTAGCTTTTCTTTTGTTCTTTGCTAACTCGTCTATATCCTCTGGAGACAGAACTATATCTGCTCCCGCTTCTCTTGCCTTTAACGCTGTTTCACCTCTTGCAAATACTCCAACTTTTCTAGGTTTTCCCAATCCATGCGGAAGAGTTACAACAACGTCTATTCTATTTTCAGGCTTTCTCATATCGACATTTCTAAGATTTACAGCAATTTCTACGGACTCAACAAATCTTCTCTCTTTTGCATTTTTTATTGCATCTTCAATTGCTTTGGTGAGTTTATCTTTATCTATCAACGTCATCACCCCTTATTTTAAGTTATCACCGAAAGTTTTATTTCTTAATTTATTGACATTATACTGTAGGGTGCCGGAGGTACATCTATTACATCCTTCCCGCCGTCACCGCTTTGAACAATTTTCTCCGGCACCCTATTCGATAAGCACGGCATTTATTACTCCTTCTTGGCTTGGTCTGTTTGTAACTCTAGCTTTTCCAACCTCCGTTAGGATTATAGCGCCTTTTGTAATCACGTTTCTCCTTGCATAATGAACGTGAGCTGGATTTTCAACTACACTTTTTATCTCCGCTTTAACAACCCTGTTTTGGCTAGGTATGTAAACGTTTGCGTATCTATCTGCAAATAACTTTACCTTGTAGTTTCCACCTCTAACTCTAACTATTTTTATCTTTCTCTCACCTATAGTTGTCTCTACTTGTGGTCTACCCATTTCGTATTTCCTCTTCTTTCTATGTCTTCTGTACAGTCCACCAGTTGGCTTCCTTCTACTCCTCCCTTGCCAGATCATATAAATACGAGCAGAGTTTATCAGAATATATAGTTTACCTCAGTAGGTTTTAGTGAATAAATTTAATAAAAATTAGGTAAATGCACTTCAACATTCGCTGTTACTAAACTTCTAATTTTTGAAGCTGCCTAATTTATGACAAATAATCTCATCGTTCTATGTCATTAAAGCTTTTAAACGATAGAATTAAGTATATATGGGGAGCGGCGGTGGGCGGCTGACCGTGAGGAGGAAAGTCCCCCCACCGTTAAAAGGCGGATCCCCGTAAGGGGATACCCCGAGAGGGGTGGCAACGGCACAGAAACGATACCCGCTTGGGGAAATGCGATGATTCCGAAAGGATGAGGTCACCCAAGCGGGATGAAACGTGCCGACCCCGCCGGTGCAAGGCCGTAAGGCCGCTTAGACTAATGCCGCCTAGAAACAGAAGGGGGCTTACTACCGCCACTCCCCGCCAATTTTACTGTTCTTGATACCTATATACAATGCCGTCATCGACTATAATGTATTCATCGCCATGCCTTATTATTGGCTTATCAACGAATTCGAAGACTTTCTTTAGATCATCTTCGCTCTTGATCTTGAGTATGATAGATCCGTTGATGTTGGCTATTTCTCCATCTACGACGAACTTCTCTAAGCCTTTAACTCTTTTAGGTCTGTTTACTGCCTTTAAATACGTGGAGTAAGCAAAAGGAGGGATCAGAGCTATTAACGGCAGTGAAAAGACCATTCTCGCAAATTCGGTATCGATCCTAAGTCCGAAGATGTTTAAAGACTTCTTAAGCGTTTTATAAGCATATATCGGATACTTTTCACTCTTGTCAACATTTCTGAAGTATACAAGACCTGTTGGGTCTCTGATCATGGTAATTTCATGCTTGAACGTTTTGTTACCGAGCTTTACGAGACATGTGAACGTAATGTCTGTATCCATACCCCTAACACCCAACTCCTTAGAAACTGACGATATTCTTGCATCAATTTCTGATAAATTTAAAGTCTTTTCGACTTTAAAGTTGCATTTATTCACCCTTCCACTTTCATCGAAAAGCCTGTCAGTCCACATGATGTACTCTTCGTTCCCAACTTTGGCCTTGTAAGATATCACTCCCGAAAACTCGTATTCTCCATGCTGGTAATCGGATGAGAAGGTATAAATCAAGTGTATGTCTTTAACGAGATTCTTGGGATAATACTGGCTCGATAACCTCTCACCGTAGAGTGTGTTGTTAACGAGATAAGCCTCATGCTTAAGATAACCTCTGCTCTCGTAAACCTTTACAATTTCTTTAAGTTTCGTCTCCGTAGGCGTAGACCATGCGAACGCAGTTAATATTCCAAAGATTGCTACAAGCGTAAGCAGTAGAATGAAGACCTTGTTCTTAGCTAAAATCAAATTGCGCTTTTTCATCCAAATACCACATCAAACACCTTTATATACTCAGTCGTAAGCATGCACGACGATGTCGCTACTCTTAACGCTTAAACCCACTATCTCAGCACCATCATTTAAGTTGTAATCACCGGGACTCGTAAACTCCTGCTTTCCTGCAGGATTCAATCTTGTATATACAGTTACATCTATGTATTCCTCTTCGCCACTTCCAACATGAACATACCAGTTCAGCTTTGTCGAACCCATATTACCACTGCCACTCTCCACAGTGTATGTACCGCTCGAAGGATAGACACTTGAGACGTTAAACTCTGCTGGAATTGTATCTCTAACTGTAAAGTTATCTCCGCTTCCGTAATTCTTCAGCGTTATTCTAAATGTCCAATACTCCAAAGTGTGTGTCTTTACACTCAGATTTCCGCTCAAAAGTACCTTCTCGAGTTCGACTGGATAGCTCACCACATGCACGTTACAACCATCGATATCAGCTGAACCTCCATCCCACTCTGCATGTATCCTCAGCGGTATTTCGTAGTCACCGTATCCGCCGTTGTATGTGGCACTTATCCTCTTCGTCTCTCTATTTGCAAGATGTGTTGGATTTGAAAACACGAGCATGTCGCTATCAGAGTACAAATAGAAGTCAGCATCCTTTCCTATATTGTTCGTTAACACGATTACTCCAGCATCGTCTCCATCCTGTAAGTGGAACGTTATTTCTGGGCATGCGAAAGCTACGTATGAGCTGTTGTTGTACGATATATTTACGATTACGTTCCTTCCTCCATAAAACTCCCTCAAGTTCCCGCTTGAGCCTAACAGCATTGTTAGGCTAAGGACTACAATCAAACCGCAAATTAGCCTCCTCATACATACCTCCTCAACCTCAATCTAATCACATCCTCATCTCCCGATCCAGTTACAAAGTAAATCACTGTCAAGGCAAACGCAATCTCCAATCCGAAAGCAAACAGCGGTAAATACGGACTGACAACCCACATCCTCTTTATAAGGTCAGTTGGTAGGAGCGGTGGATAGGTGTAAACGTCGATCTGCTCGTAGTATATTCTCGCCTCCGCTGGTACTTTAACGTGAACGTTTACTTTTTCCTTCTCGCTTTTCATCAGCATGAAGTCTGTCTCATCAATCGCAATTCTATCTCCTTTCGGAGAAAGGATGTAATACATCGGATACAACGCTTTGTTTTCGAGTATTATTGGTCTATCAAATTCCGTGTTGGGTATATACCATCCCTCCTTCTGACCGCCGGCAAGTGTCGATGCGTAGTTGAATCCAATCGTTCCCCAAGTTGCCACTACAGACAGCAAGATCATTGCAATCATTACCGCAGAAACTACGGTGTATACAGTTCTATATTTAACCCTAATAACCTTCTTCTTTTTCTTTCTTCTCTTTTCTCTACTACCAGTCAGTAGCACGGATCCGAGCACGATTACTATTATAGCTATGTACAGGTTCTTGACGGATTTCGAGAGATCTTGAATGTATGTTCCAACGTAAGGTACCTTAACGGGCTTGTCAAAGACCGTTACGACAGTTCCTATGATGTCCTTCTTCTTAACTGCATCGATCCTGCCATCCTGCTGATCCGTTGCGATGTTGTTGTCCCCCTTGGTTATGTAGCCTTCCGATGTCTCCGCGTATATTCTGTGAACAGTCCACTGACCGTTCATACTAAATACTACAATATCTCCTACTTTCCCCTTTGAGAAGGGATTTATTAAGAAGAGATCTCCTCTGTTGAGTGTTGGTGTCATGCTATCGGAAGTTACATAGGAGACTATGATTGGTCTGTTAAATATAAATCCTACTACCGATGTCAGTAGGAAGGCTAACGCTACAAATGTTATGATATCGCCAACCTTCATTTACACTCACCACTGTAGACATATATCGTGTATTTCCCTTCTTTTAATCCCAAATCCAAACTTGAGTTGATCTCGATGCCGACCGACTTACTCTCATTCTTTCCAAGAGTCACGTTTAACGTGTAAGAGGGAGGAGCGTTTTCTGAATAGAACTTCAGATTTTTATCATTCGATTGAATCTTAACGCATACAACATCCATACCCGTCTTCGAAACGTTATTCTCAATAGTCAGAGCATCGTCAAAGCGGTACGTTGAAGAGGGACTCAATCCGTTTCCATAGCCAGGGTAATTCGGATTGTTGACGCTTATATCTATGGTGGCGTTGTCGATTGCATAGGCCGAGTTTGAAAATATTATTACGCCTCCTATCACATCTTCAACTATCGTTGAAACCGCTGGTGCGTTGAGACCGATTGCGAATACAGACAGCACTACAAGCATCGCTGTAATTGTTTTCCTCATTGTAAAGTCACCAGAAAAAAATTAGGGTGCCTGCTTACTTACAGGCACCCGCCCAAGCCTGAATGTCCATATTTACTTGATGTCCACCGAGTGTTTCACATGTGTTGTCGAATATGAATCCAACTGAAACTGGCTGTCCGTGCTCAACGGTGAACTGAATTTGCGTTCCCGGATTTGCTATCGTAGCAGTTCCGTCATTATTGTAGTTTCCTGCGAATACTTCAACACCGCTGTTCTGTGGAACGGATATCTGCACGCATATCGGGAAGTTCTGATCCTTGTTCTCCCAGAGCTCGTTACTTACGTTAAACATCTCCTCGAAGACGTAAGTGGTGTTGTGGCTCATACCATCTCCATATCCTGGATAGTTCGGATTATTTGGACTAATCTCAATTGTAAGCTTACCGTTGTTTAGATAGGCATATGGCTGTATGGGATCGAGATCAATTAACTCTGTATCGTCCGAAGTGATGTTTACCGTTATCGTTCTATCCGCCTTGTAATACCTGAAGTTTGCCCCAGCACCTACTACCAAGGTCAAACCGACTATTAGGAGCAATATACCCGCTAACTTTTTCATCTACCTCACCACCTTACTGACCGCATTTTCCAACAAGCTCAGCTGGCTCAGTTCCGAGTCTGTAGGCTTTTATTGTCATCTTCTCATTCCAAATGTCTCCAGGACTATCACCATCTGCACTTAAGTCAACTCCTATCTTCTTACCATGTCCTGGCTGAAGAACGAAGCAAACGTCATCTCTCGCACTGTCTGATGCTGTTGCTGGAGTTCCATCCGCTACAGCGTATACTCCACCATCCTCGCTGTAGAATTCAACATGCGTATTACTCGACGTTATTCTAACCACTATTGGGACGTTCTCCTAAAGGTGGTTGCTTACGTTGAATACTTCATCGAAGTTGTACTCTGAAGCTGGACTTATTCCGTCACCGTATCCTGGGTAGTTCGGATTGTTTGGTGAGAAGTCGAGGACGAGTTCTCCCGTAGCCGTGTCTATGTATGCATAGGGTTGTATAGGTTCCAAGTCTATCAGTTCCGTATCGTCCGTAGTTATGTTCCAGTGCACGCTTCTACTGGCGTTGTAGTCACTAAAGGTAGCGCTCACGCCTATAATCAGGCTCAAGGCTACCATCGCCCCTAATATACCTAACGGCAGCTTTTTCATTTTTATTACCTCCTCGGCTCTTGCCGACAAGGGTATCTATGTGCATCGAATATTAATAAATTGTGAATATAAAATTAGGAATATCAATCAGTAAATTTTCTAAGTTCTCGTGCTAATTAGCTTTAATCAGTAGGTAAGTTCAGTAACTCACGACCACTTGTTGTAATTACAAACTCGCCATCCTCTTCTCTTACGAATCCAAATTCGATGAGAAAATCGATGATTTTTTCTATAGTGCTGTCGCACAGTTCATTCAGCATGAGTCTGTTTAAACACTTGAGCAAAATATCATCAGGAGTTAGCTTCTTCATGCTAGCTCTTAACCTGAAAAATATTAATAATATTAGGAATCTTAATTTCTTAAGTTAGTTAGGTGTTCACTCGAAAAATTGCTTTCAACGTTGCAAGTCTTCGAGTTCCTTGTACTTTTTTATGAAAGTCTTGCCCCTATCGGTTGTTTTGTAGACTTTTTTACCATTTTTTTTTGCCAAAATTTCGATAAATCCGTACTTTATCAAGTAGGATAGGTAATCTTGTGCCATCTTAAAGTTTATATTCGCTCTATAAACGATTTTCGTAACGTTTGCACCGTTAACTGCAACCTCCAATATTTCTACAATAATCTCGTGGCGCGAACGTTTATCTCTCATGGCAAATACCTAAGTAAGGTTATGTTTAAATGATATTTAAAATTTTTCTTCATTTATAAAACAATATTTTAATTACAATTATTATTATCACTTAAAGCAGCTCATTAAGCAGGACAGCCTACTCTAAATTGTACTTAGACTTTAACTTCTCTATGGAAAGTGACATTATAGTCCTATTTCCTCGCAAACAATCTTGGCAATCCTCCTAACCTTTATCTTTCAAATCTTTTAATTTTTCAACAGTTAATCTCTCCGTTCATGGCTTGTAGTTTTTCCGCAATTTATTCTCTTGCTATATATATTTTGTGACTTAAGATAATTACGCATGTTATTACTTTATTTAACTTTAACTTAAAGCTATATCCACTTTTGTATCCCTTTACAAATCTTTTTAAACTCATCTTCAGTTGCGACAGATTTTATCCCCTCTAAAAACAGCTTTATGTACTCTTTTTTGCTTGTTCCGAAGTAATCCTTTTCACTAACTCCTTTCCAATAAAGCCTTACGGAGGGATCATTCTTCTTAGGCTTTATGATATCTGGACTGCAAAACGGAACACCGAAATAAAAATCTATAAACTCTTCTTCATTTAATCTTTTTTTAACAAACCTCGTTACATCTAACAAAACGATATCGCCATTTCTAAGCATAACTTCGTAATCTTCCCACGGATGATACACATATCCGAATTTGTTCAATTCAAACAAAAATCTTGATACAAGAGGTATACACTTCTTCGCATTCTCTACATCGACCATTATATCTCCTTCTCTAAACTCTGAAATTGGAGTTCCATTTATCCATTCCTGAAGTAAAAATTCGTTACCTACAGCTATTGGCTTTGCCACGTTTCTTGGAAATCTCCTATATATTTTTACAGCATCTTCCCAATGATTTTTAAACGATTTCACTGGAGAGTTTGGAGAAAGTAAATTCAAGGCAAAACTATGTTCATCATTGACTTCTAACTTAAAGACGTAATATCTAACCCAAGCGGATGCTAACGATACCTTTACTTCATTGATTTCCGAGTTTATCTCTTCTTCAATTTTCTCAATAAGTAGAGGCAAAATATCAATTATCTTTTTCTTTATTATTTCCTTTCGCTTTTCTTTGTCTGCATTGAATAAACTCTCTTTAAATAAAGGTACAGTCGTATTCCATGCGATTACGGTATCGTTCGAAATACTATCATCAAATATCACCTTCATACGGGAATTCATAGTTTTCCATTCCTAAACTTTCAATTTTCCTTATCACACCCTTTGTTCCACAGTCGAGACATCTCACAAGCATAACAGTCATATCGAATTCAGTCATTCTTCTTGTATATTTGCTCCTTTTAATTTTTAGTACCTCTGCTTTATGTTTTTTTCCATCATCGCATATTGGACAATCTATTTCAATAAATTCCATGATTAGCATAGGATTTTAATTTATTAAACGTTTTCGGATAATGCAAAAACTTTTAAACTTAAAATCGAAACTCTCTTTCATGGAGTTAACTTCAGAAGTTCGTAAGCTTATTAAAGATGGAAAACCCCTTGAAGCTCTTGAGCTAATAAAGAAAAATGCACCAGACGATGTTAGAAAAGTTGTTGAAAGGGTATTTGAAAAACCAGAAAATATTAAAAGTCTGAGTGGAATTTGGAAAACGTTAGTACTTCTGTCTTACTTTTCGTATTCATCGATGTACTTTGCTGGTAGGAACGATAACCAGTCATTGGTTTCATGTGTGATATCTTCAATAAACGCAGTTAAACTTAGCAATGAACTCGGATTTGAAGACTTGATTCCGATGTTTCTTAGAAATGCTGCAAGAGCTTTAACGATGATGGATATGAAAGACAGAGCTGAGAGAATGTACTTAGAAGCTGAGAAGATTTGTGAAAAGATAGCAGATTTTAAAGAATATGCTTACGTTGAAAACGATTTAGCCACTCTTTACTTTGAATTAAAGAGATACGTTGAAGCAAGAATAAAGATTGAAACCGCAATAGAAATATGGAGAGAATTAGAGGATTACGAAAATCTCGCAGAAAGTCTTACAAATGCAGCGGAGATATACATAAAACTCGGTGAATTTGATAACGCTGAGAAATGCTTTAAAGAGGCGGAGAGCATATACAGAAAGCTAATAAATGAAAAGGAATCATTAAAACTGAACTTTGCAGTTATGCTTAGCAATTTTGGAATATTTTATAAAAATAGAAATAGACACAAAGAAGCTGAAAGGCTATTGTTAGAATCACTTAAGATTTTTGAGGAATTAGAAAGAATTGACGATGAGTTTTCACAATTCGTAGCTACTACATTAAAGTATCTTGGAGATCTAAACAGAGAGATGAAGAGATTCGATAAAGCCAATGAATACTATAGAAAGTCAAGAGAAAAATTCAAGGAAATCCAAATGAAGTGGGAAAGTATTGCTGGTTAAAGTTTTGTTTTTAAACCTTATTTTTATTTTTTTGAGAATTAGTTGACTTTGGGATTTGAAGGATAATTAATTTAAAATAGAATGACGGATGCATCCACTTAAAGTGTGTAAAGCTTATATATTAAATATTTAAATTTTTCGCACGAAATGGGCACATTCAGAATAACTAATAAGGTATTTAAATCATCCACAATAGTGTCACGACCAATAACTAATTAATTAAAATAAAAATAAAAAATTTATAGGGAATATTCGACTATGTGGAGTACTGGTACCTTGTCGAATGTCCACTCGTTCTTCTCTGCGTCGTATTTTCCTAATGTGAATACGTGCCAGTTCTCGTCATCGAGTTGTGGGCAGTCAGTTCTGTAGTAGTAACCTGGGAATCTGGTTTCTTCTCTGAAGAGCATGAACCTCACGTGTGCTTCGGCAGTCCATATTCTGTGCCAGAGTTCCCATGCTCTCATTAGCTCGTGTAGATCTCTTGCAGCAATGTGGTTCTCCCAGTCCTCCTTTAGGAATTGAAGTAGTTCTAATGCTCTTTCAAGCATAGCCTTGTTCGTCTTGTAGAATGTTGAAGCTCCAGCAGCGTATTCATCCATTATCTTTTGCAATCTAACTAACCCCTGCCATGGGAAGAAGAAGTGCGGATTCACGTTCTCATCAGTTGTAGCATCTTTGTACTGCATATATCTCTCCATTGGTGCAAATGCCTTCTTCTTAAGCTCCTCTACAACTTTTTCATCGATTTCTGGTTCTGGCTTCTGTTCAGTTATATACCTTACTGCAGCCTTTCCAGCGATTCTACCTTCTGTGAAGGAACCACTTGAGAACTTGTGTGGGTTAGCTCCAGCACAGTCTCCTACTGCGAATAATCCCTTGACTGTAGTCATTCTGTTGTAATGGAGTGGGAAGTACTTCTTATACTCTTCTGGCATTAGATCCTCTGGTCCACAAACCCAGAATCCAGCTTCACCACTGTGTGAACCCATTATGTATGGCTCAGCTAAGTTTGCTTCAGATGGCTTTTCAGCTGGATCGATGTTCTGAGATGCCCAGAGCAATGCCTGACTAATGGTCATGTCAAGGAAGTCTTCAAATGCTTCTTCATATACCTTCTTAGCCTTCTTCTTGTCTCCTCCAGCCATTAACTGCATTGATTCTGGTGTATCCATGTATATCGGACCTCTACCTTCCATTAACTCAACCAATGCTTGATGGTTTCTCAGTGGTGTTGGAACTGGTGTAGCAGTTCCATATGGCTTGAACTTTTCAAGTTCACTTGCTCTCTTCTCAATGTACACCTCACCAAATGCGTTCTTAGCTTTGCACTTGAAGAACAGGAACCATGCACCAACTGGGCCGTATCCGTCTTTGAATCTGAAGGGTATGAACCTGTGTTCAAACTGGGTTAGCATGGCTCCAGCCTTCATTCCCATGTAGTAACCGCTTCCTGTATCGAATATAGCATACCATGTCCTTCCAGCAGCCTCACCAACGCTCCTTGGTCTGAATATGAGTGTTGCACCACCAGTTGCGAGTATTACTGCCTTAGCCTTGAACACGTAGAACTTCGGCTGTCTAACACTGAAACCAACAGCTCCAGCAACTCTGTTTGGATCGTTCTTATCCTTGAGTAGTTCAATTATCATTACTCTCTCATAGATGTTCTCCTCACCAAGTGCCATTTTTGCAGCTTCA
>Ga0190326_1000018_pt1 | contig 25139 bp, 21 predicted proteins | sample 4870111112_MG_FD_165049 | JGI IMG/M metagenome (GOLD analysis project Ga0190326, IMG submission 165049) | Hydrothermal vent sediment bacterial communities from Southern Trench, Guaymas Basin, Mexico - 4870-11-11-12_MG | ecosystem: Environmental > Aquatic > Marine > Hydrothermal vents > Sediment ... | reverse complement strand
CTTATAGATCTTGCAATAAAGGCAATGATAGAAGCAGGGATATGAGGATAAAGGAATTTTCAGTAATCCGTTATGGTCCTCTTAGCACAGAAAGGATAAGTCTTGGAAGCTTTAATCTTTTTTTTGGAAAAAACGAAGATGGAAAAACACTTACAATAGATGCAATACTGAAGCTTCTTTTAGGAAGATCAAGCAAGGTTTTTGAAAACATAGACAGAGTAGAAGAGGTCCCTGAAGGATATGTAGTTGTTGAAGATGAGGGAAAAATGATAAAGATTCCTGAAAGGGGAAGTATTTCAAAGATCTTTGGAATTTCTGCATCATCCTTCAGAAACATCTTTGTAATAAGAAACAGTGATCTGAGTATTCTTCAAGAAGCTGAATTTTACGAAAATGTAACAGACAGACTTATTGGACTTAGGACAGAAAACATAAGAAGGATAATAGAAAAGCTGAGGGATATAGGAAAGATTACACCAAAGGGAATATTTAGAGATACAAAGGATGAAAAGCTAAAGACAAGAATTGAAAATGCTGAAAGACTTATAAGGGAAATAGAGGATCTGAAAAGAGATGTAAGAGAAAATGGACTTGAAGGAATTGAGGAAAGATATGTAATGCTAAAGGAGGAAGAAAAAATCCTTAGAAGTATTTTAGAAAAGCTTGAGGATGCAAGAAAAAGGGAAATGTATGAAAAAGGAAGAAGATTTCTTGAAGAATTAAAGAGATCTCTGAAGGAAATAAAAGATCTCTTGCCTTATAATGAGGATGATAAAGAAAGATGGAAGGATTCTGAAAGAGAAAAAAGGGAGCTTGAAAAAGAAAAGTATTGTCTTTTAGATGAATTGAAGAAAAAGGAGGAGATACTTAAAGAAAAAGAAAAGGAGATTTCAGACATAAGGAGTTCTTTTTTTATAGCTGAAAGGAGAAAAAAAAGGATAGATGATGAAATAAAGCCAAAGCTAAAACTTTATGAATTGAACTTAAAAGAACTAAAAGAAAAAGAGCTTCAGGAAAGATTCTTTTCTTTCTGCTTCTTCCTTTCTGCTCTTCTTCTCGTCATTTCAACAGCAGTTTCAGTCTTTTATTCATTAATCTTCCTTTCCCTTTCTTTATTTTTTGGAATAGCAAAGTTTCTTTTTTTAAGAAAAAGATCATTCCTGAAAGGTCTTTTTGAGGAGATAAAAGCTTCTCTTTCTTTTTTTGATTCGTATCCAGAACAGATATCAGAGGTATATTCAAGCATAGAGAGATTTGAAGAAAGATATGAAAGTCTTAGAGAAAAGCTTAGCTGTTTGGAAAAAGAGGTAAGGGATCTAAAGGATGAGATAAGAGAAATAAAGGAGGAGAAGATTCCAGAGATAGAAGAAAGGATAAAGGAGAAAGAGGAAGAAATCAGAAAGATAAAGGAAAAGACAAAAGAAGATGATCTGGAAGGATATATAAGAAAGTTAAGAAAAAAAGATGAGGTTGAGAAAGATATAGCAGAAAAAAGGTCTGCTTTAAGGGCGTTTTTTGGAGAAAAAGGAGATCTTAAAGAAAGCATTTACTTCTGGGAAGATGAAATAAGTAAACTTGAAGCATATAAAGAAAAGGCGAGGGATATAAGTTATAGTGAAGAAAAAAGAGAAGAATGTGAAAGAAGGAAAAAGAAGATAGATGAGATGATTTTAAAAGTGGAAGAGAAATTAAAACTTATAAGAAAGAAACTGGAGGATGTAGAAAGAAAAGCAAATGAGATCTTAAAAGACGAATATATCTTTTGCAGGACAGTTGATGATCTGAAAGCTGTGGAAGATAGACTAAAAGGATTTATTGAAGAAAATGAAGAAAGAAGAAGAGATGTCCTGAGTCTTATAGAGATATTTGAGAAGATAGATGAGGAGGAAAAAAGCAAAGTAAAAGATCTTTTTGGAAAAGAAAGTCCTGTATCAAAGTATTTTTCAGAAATTACACAAGGGATTTATACTGAGGTCATGTTTGATCAGAAAGAGGGGAAGGTAAAGGTAAAAAGGGCTGATGGAATGATCCTTTCTCCAGAAAAGCTTTCAGGTGGTGCTTATGATCAGCTTTATTTTTCAATAAGGATTTCACTTGGACAAAGCCTTCTTAAAGGAAAAAAAGGATTCTTTATACTTGATGATCCATTCATAAAGGCTGATTCAGAAAGGTTAAAAAGACAGCTGAAGATGCTAAAAAGTATAGCAAGCATGGGCTGGCAGATCCTTTATTTTTCTGCAAAAGAAGAAGTAAAAGAAGCCCTGGAGGATGATATAAGGAAAGGTTCTGTAAGCTTTTTTGAAACAAAATCAGTCTTTGGATAGAGGCAAAAATGAGAGGAGCTGAATGGATAAGAGTAGATCTTCACTTACATAGTCCTGCATCATCAACTTTTCTGCTACCTTCTGGTTTGAATCTTGATTCAGATTTTGAAAAACTTTCTGAACAGTATGTAGAAAAGTTAAGTGAGACAGATATAAAAATTGCAGCAATTACAGTATAATCTTATAAGAGCAGACTGGTTTGAACAGATAAAAAAGAAAGCTAACAGATACGGAATAATCATTTTACCAGGGATTGAACTTGATGTTGGATTTGCAGGAGGTTGAACTGAAAGAAACTGAAACAGAGTTTATCCTAACTATACCAAGGAAAAAAGTTGATTTCTAAGAAGATTCTGAATGATTTGCTTGGGGAGGTAATAGATAATTGAAAGTAGCTATAATTGGATGGGGTTCTCTGATTTGGAATCCTGGAAACATGAATCTTGTTTTTGAAAAATGGAGAAATGATGGTCCCAAGCTGCCCATTGAATTTGCTCGTAAATCAAGGGATGGTAGAATTACTTTAGTTATTTACGAAAGATATCTTGACGTGCCTAATCTCTGGGTTAAGACATATTGGAATTTAATAGAAGTAAAGAATCTGGATGAGGCTATAGAGATTTTGAAAGAAAGAGAACGCACTATAAAGGAGTATATAGGATATGTTAGCGAAGATTTAAAATATGAAAAAATGCACCCTAAAATTTTAGAAGAAATCGAGCAATGGAGAAAATCGAAAGAATTAGACGGTGCTGTATGGACAGCCTTACCCTCTAAAAAAACTCCAAAGCAAATTCAAACACCTTTAAGAAAAAAGTTTGAGGAAATTTTAGGATGGAAGTGCGTTTCAAAGGTGTAAAGTTATGAACTTTGAAAACTTCTTGGATGAAAATTCAAAAGGGATGGTGATGAAAACACTTAAAGAAATAGTGCAAATCCTCAGTGAACATAAAGCAGAACTTAAAAGGAAATACAAGATAAAAAGCCTCAAAATATTTGGCTCTTATGCAGAGGGCAAAAATACAGAGAAAAGTGATATAGACCTGATTGTAGATTTTTATGAAGTGCCAACACTTATTGAACTTGTAAGAATAGAGGAAGAGCTTAGCAAACTTTTGGGTTCAAAAGTAGACCTTTTAACAGAGGAAAGTATAAGCACTTTCATAAGACCGTATATAAAAAAAATTGAGGTAATAGGTGAAAAAAGTAAAACCATATCTTGAGCATATTTTACAGGAATGTGAATTTTTGAAGGAAAATTCTGAGGGACTTGAATATGATGATTTTATCAAAGATCCTGTGATGATGCGTGCTTTTGTCAGAAGTTTAGAAGTTATAGGAGAGGCTGTTAGAAATTTACCTCAAGAATTTAGAGAAAAACATCCAGATATTCCATGGAAAGAAATAGCAGGAATGAGGAATAAACTTATTCATGAGTATTTTGGTGTCAACTACAGAATTGTATGGGAAACAGTAAAGAGAGATATCCCAGAACTTAATGCCTAGCTGGAAGATATACATGAGAAATGGTGTAAGGCTTTAGGAATAAAAGAAGAGATATGTAAGGAGGTTAACAAAATAATAAACTCTATTATAACCAAGTCTTCAGGGACATATCTAAGGAAGTTAAGCTTAGTGAGCAAAAAATTAAAAAAGGAAGTCTTGTTTATGTTAAGTGGAGTATTAATGCAGATGATGCCAAGAAGGGAAGAATAAAAAGTTTTATTTCCAATGAAATGGAATTAAAAGAGCTGATTAACGAAATTAAGTTTTTAATTTTTCAATAACCTCTTTTAGTTTTTCTGGCTTCTGTGTTACTACAAATACTTCCTGAACACAGCCCCTGCTTAATGCAAGAAGCTTTGCACCTGTTTTTGTTGGATACTGAAATTTTACTTTAAGTCCTGCTGTTGCTCCTTTCTTTCTTTTTATAACCCCTGGAAATATTGCATCTACAAAAGGAAGAGGCTCTATATGTCTTTCAAGAAACTGCCTTAGTCCTTCTACCATATCATGCTCATACTTTATCTTTGAGCTTCCCCTGTGCTTGTATTTCATCTATCCCAGCTTCTTCAAATGTTGCCATCTCATTATATATGCTTAAAGCACTTTCTATTATATGCATTGCAAGAGCTGCTCCTGTTCCTTCTCCAAGCTTCATTCTTAGATCAAGAATAGGTCTTTCACCAATCTTTTCAAAAAATATTCTGTGTCCTTTTTCAGCAGAAAGATGTGAGAAGAAAAGATAATCCTTTACATTTGGCTGAATCATCATCGCAACAAGTGCTCCACATGATGCAATAAATCCATCAACAACGACAATCATCCTGTTTTTTGCTCCACCAAGACACATTCCACATATTCCAGCTATTTCAAGTCCTCCTACTGCTGAAAGTGTTGATATGGGATCAGAAAAAAGATGTCTGTTTACATCAAGAGCTTTTTTTACAACATCTATCTTTTTCTTTAACACCTTTTCATCTATTCCTGTTCCTGTTCCAACGACCTCTTCTGGATCTATCCTTAGAAGTGCACAAAGGAGTGCTGATGATGCAGTTGTATTACCTATTCCCATATCTCCTGTTGCAATCATGCTGTATCCCATACTTTTTGCCATATCAGCAACCTCTATCCCTACTTTTATAGCATCTTCTGCCTCTTCCTTTTTCATTGCAGAAGTTTTTGAAATATTTTCTGTTCCTCTCCTTATCTTTCTCTTTATAAGAAAAGGACTTTCTTCTGAGATATCAGCATCAACTCCAATGTCAACAACGAATACATCTGCACCAGCCTTTCTTGAAAGGACATTTATTGCTGCAATACCTTTCAGGAAATTTCTTACCATCTCATATGTTATGCTTTTTGGAAAAACACTTACTCCTTCTTCAGTAACACCATGATCTGAAGCAAATACAAATACTGCTTTTTTTTCAATCCTTGGTCTTTCCTCTTCTTTTATTGCAACAACCCTTGCAGCAATTTCTTCAAGTATTCCAAGACTCCTTTTAGGCTTTATAAGGCTATCTAATCTTTTCCAGGCTCTTTTTATCCATTCTTCTGATAAAGGCTCTATCTTTGAGATTTCATCACATAGAAATTCTGAATTCTTCAACTGTCTCCTCCTCCCAATCTTCCCAAAGATAAACCTCATGTCTTTCTTCTGCAATAAGTCTGAATGCATATCTTATAAGGTCTTCATAAAATCTGCAGTATGGAGATGGACTTCTGAGATCTCCATAAAAAGAATATACCTCTGCAGGACATGGTGCACCACAGAAATTCCTTATTGCACATCTTTTACATGGATCTATGTCTTCTACTTTCCTTTCTGTTACTGATCTGAAGACAGTGCTTTTCAGTGCATCTGATATACTGTCCCTGAATATATTCCCTCCACTGAATTCAGGAAATCCTATAAATTCACTGCATGGAAAAAGGTCTCCTTTTGCAGAAATTGCAAAAAAGCATCTTCCACCACCACATGGAGATATATCACACATAAGCTTTCTTGTTGTAGGACCAATTATTCCAGAAAGAATGTTTGTGAAGTTTGTTATTATTATTTTCTTTCCTGTTTCTGTATATATCTGATAAACTTTTTCAATTGCTTTCAGGAAGTTTTCAGAAAGCTCTTTTTCATCTGGCTTAAGAAGAGCTCCACCTTTCTGCGTGCATCTTACAGGATTCAGCATGATCATGCTGACATTATGCTTTTTACAAAAATCTATCATATCTGAAAGATACCTTACATTTTCCTTTGTAACAGTAGCTATCAGATTGAATCCATAATATGAACTTAGCTCATCTATAAGACCTACTATCTTTGAAAATGCTCCTTTTCCTGCCCAGTCTTTTCTGACTCTGTCTGCTACTTCCCTGTATGGTGCATCAAGGGAAAGTCCTATTCCCACATTATGCTTTATGAGAAAATCTATGTCAGATCTTTCAAGAAGTGTTCCATTTGTCTGTATTCCAAATATAAAGTCAGCAGTGTATCTTTCTATTGCAGGAAATATTGAATCTTTTGCAATCATTGGCTCACTTCCATGAAATATGACCTGTGCCTTTCCTTCTATCCTCAGCTCTTCGTAAAAATAGCTCTTTAGCCTTTCAAGTGCATCCTCAACTTCACTTCTTTTCATCGTCCTTCCTTCTTTCCTCATCTTTTCTGGAAGATAGCAGTATGTGCAGTTAAAATTGCATCTTTCTGTAGGATTAAAGTATACTGCTGAAGGCTTTAATCTGAATCTCAGATATTCCATCTCTTTTTTAAACTGCTCTTTTCTTTTCTCAAACTCATCCACAATCTCTCCTGAAAGAGCAGAACTTATTGAATCTTTTTCAACAATTGTCCAGAATGCAGTATCTGGTTCAATTACTGCCAATTTATCCTTATGAAATATGTCCAGTATAAAAAAATTTGGACCATAACCTGTATTTGCATACATCTTTCCTTCTCCTTAAAAAAATTAGGGATCAGGCATTTAAAGCCTGATCCCTAAGAAAATCTACTTCTTCTTTATAAGCATGATGTAATGTGAAAGACCTGTTCCAAGCATCCCCTTACAGACCCTTCTTATTGAAACTATCTTCTTCTTCATCTTACACCTCCTTATTGCTTCTCTACTCTAAGCTCTACTTTTACTCTGTTTTTGCTGTTTGGACATTCCCATACCATTACAGGAAATGATCCACCAAACTGAAGTGTTGCAATTATTCCAAAAAGATTATGATAGAAATAACCACAGAAATTACCACACTTATGGATGCTTAGCTCAAACTCATCCCCTACATTAAGACCAATAGTGCAATCACCCTGTTTTTCAATGACCTTTGCTATTACCTTGTTACCGAGTTTTGGATAATTTACAGCCATCTTAAACCTCCTTTTTTTAAAATCTTGATCCCATGCTAAAGTGAAGTTTACTTCTTGATTCCCAAGGTTTTTTATCAAGCTTATATCCCCATTCTATACGAATTGGGCCAAATGGTGAATACCACCTTATTCCGAATCCTATGCTCTTTCTCATATCACTGAAGCTATATTCTTCAGATGCCCTCCATACATTTCCTGTATCAAAGAATGTAAGTCCTATAAGGGATTTGTCTTTTGTAAGAGGAATTCTGTATTCAACATTATATATCATCATCTTTTCTCCACCAATCTTTTCCAGTGTTATAGGATCACGGGGAGAAATCTCATAATAGTTAAATCCTCTTACTGTGTCTATACCTCCTATAAAAAATTTTTTATAAACTGGCAACACCCCTCCAGATCTCTTCTGAAGCCTTCCCCATCTTCCCTGTATCATAAGGACTGTATCCCACTTTAGCCTGAAGAACCACGCACTCTGAAGATAATACTTATTGTATGCAGTATCCCCACCAAAGATTCCTCCAGAATATTCAAAATAGAACCTGTTAAGAGATCCCCTTGTAGGATACCTTATACTGTTTACTGAGATCCTTGTAAGACCAAAAGTTGCAGTGCTTTCTGTAAATGTCCCTTCCATTGCCCTTATTATATAAGCAGAAAAAGGATCTATGTCATATATCTTTGTTGATTCAAAGCTGTATCCTATCCATGCCCTTGTAAATTCATCTATTCTTTTCAGTGGAAAACCAAGTTCAAAACTTCCTCCTGTGCTTTTTCTTGTATATTCATCATATATCCTTCTCCACCTGAATACATGAAAATGCCCTGCAATAGGTCTGTCGTATATCCATGGCTTATAGTATGAAAGGTTATACTCGCTTACGATCCCTCCAAAACTCAGAATAAGCCCAATTCTTTCTCCAAGCCCTCTGAAATTGTCTCTTGAAACCTCTATTGTTCCTACAAGTCTGTTCATTGTGCTGAATCCTGCACCAAAGCTGAGACTTCCTGTTGGTGCTTCTTTTACTTTTACATCAAGTATCATACTGTCTTTTCTGCTCCCTCTCCTTTTCTCTATCTTTACATCTTTAAAGAATCCCAGCCTGTTAAGATTGTCTATGCTGTCCTGTATAGCCTTTCCACTATAATAGTCTCCTTCAGCAAGCTTAAGTTCCCTTCTTATTACCTTGTCCCTTGTTATGATATTTCCCTGTATGTTTATCCTTTCTATCTTTACCCTTGGTCCTTTAACAATCCTGTATATGAGATCTACAAGATGTCTTTTTCTGTCCTTGTGTGTTATAGGAATAACTTCTGCAAATGCATAACCTTCATTTCCATAAATCTTCTTTATCTCTTCCTCATCCTTTGTTATCTGTTCTCTGTTATACACATCTCCTTTTTTTATCTTTATCACCTTCATTATCTCATCTGCAGGCTTTATAAGATCGCCTTCTACTGATACCCTCCTTATACGATACTGTGGTCCTTCATAAACTACAAATGTAACAACAAATCCATCAAGCTTCTTATCATATCTTACCTTTGGCTCTCCTACCTTTGCATCAATAAATCCATGATTGTGATAAAAGATAGCTATTCTGTGAACATCATATTCCAGCTTCCTTCTGTCAAGATAACCTTTTCCTGTAAGCCAAGTGAGTATGCCTTTTTCCTTTGTAAAAAGGACCTTCTTTATCTCTTTATCCTTTATCCTTTTATTTCCAACAATTTCTACCTTCTTTATATACACCTTCTTGTGTTCCTTTATCTTATACTTCACAGTTACCTGATTATTTGGCATTGGAATAACCTCATAATCTATCTCTGCATTATAGTATCCTATACTTGCATAATAATCCTTAAGCTTATTTACACTTTCTCTAAGCTTGCTGTAGTCAAGCATAGAATACTGTCTTATACCTATCTGTTCCTTCAGCTTTTCTGATCTTACTTTCTTGTTCCCCTCAAATATTATCTTTGCTATTATAGGCTTCTCCTTCACTATAAATGTCACAATCTTTCCTTTTTTTCCGTCTGTTACTTCTATCTTTACATCAGAAAAATATCCCATTCTGTATATGTCCCTCAGATCCTTATCAAGCTTTTCATAATCAAGCAGTGTTCCTGGTCTTGTCCTTATCACTGCAAGTATTGCATCTTTTTCTATCCTCTGATTCCCTTTTACTCTTACATCTTCTACTGTAACTTTTTGAGCAAATGAAAAGATTGGAAAAAACAGCAAAATTAGCAATACGAAAAATTCACTCCTCATGTAAGATACCATCTTTTAGCTCTAATCTCCTTTTCATCATTCCAGCAATTTCCAGATTATGAGTTGCAACGACAATAGCTATACCTTTTTTTCTGTTCAGGTTTAAAAGAAGTTCTGCTATCTTTTTTCCTGTAATCCTGTCAAGATTCCCTGTAGGCTCGTCTGCAAGAATGATCTCTGGTGACATGACAATTGCTCTTGCAATAGCAATCCTCTGTTGTTCTCCTCCAGAAAGCTCTCCTGGTTTGTGTCCTTTTTTTTCTTCAAGACCAACATCTCTTATAGCAGACATAGCCATATCAGATGCCTCTTTTTTTGAGTATCCTGCAATAAGTGCAGGGAGCATAATGTTTTCTATTGCTGTAAGTTCTGGAAGAAGATAATGAAACTGAAATACAAATCCAATATGTCTATTCCTTATAAGATTTATCCTTGATTCTTCCATCTTATATAGATCTGAACCAAAAAAATATACTTTTCCCTTTGTAGGAGGTTCAAGTCCTCCTATTATGTTCAGAAGTGTTGTTTTACCTGAACCTGATGCACCTGTAATAGCTATTGTATCAGCTTTTTCTATCTTTAAGTTTATCCCTTTAAGCACCTTTATTATGTGTGTCTTATGCCAAAAGTATTTGTGTATGTCTTTAAGCCTTACAATCTCATTCATACCTTAAGACATCTACAGGATTTACCTTTCCAGCATATCTTGCAGGATAGACAGTTGCCAAAAATGAGATAATTATTGCTGAGATGCTTATAATTAAAACATCACTCATCTCTACCTCAACAGGAAGTCTGCTTATGTAATACACATCAGCAGGAAGTGTTATAAATTTGTATTTCTCAAGAAGATAACATATACCCAGACCAGAAAAAATGCCTAAAGCTGTCCCTACTGTTCCTATAATGATCCCCTGAATAACAAATATCCTCATTATGCTTTTTGAAGATGCTCCAATAGCTCTAAGTATTGCTATGTCTTTTGATTTATCCATTACCATAAGAACAAGAGAGCTTATTATATTTAATGCTCCAACAAGGACAATCATCGTAAGTATTACAAACATCGTTATCTTTTCTATCTTAAGAGCAGAAAAAAGACTTTTGTTCATCTCTTTCCAGTCTTTTACGATAAATGGATATCCCAAAATAGCTTCTATTTTTTTTGCAACTTCTTCTGAATCTTCAGGATCTTTTATCCTTACCTCAATCCCTGTTATTCTATCTCCAATGTCTAAGAACTTCTGTGCTTCTTTAAGAGAAAGATACACAAAAGATGAATCATATTCATACATCCCTGATTCAAAAAAACCAACTACCTTAAAGCTTTCAGAATTTGGAATCCTTCCAAAAGGAGTAAGCTTTCCTTCAGGACTTATAAGAGTAACTATATCTCCAACAGATATGCTCAATCTTTTTGCAAGCTCTATTCCTATGATAATCCCTTTTTCTTTTACAAGATCCAGACTTCCTTTTTTTATCATCCTGTCTATATCCAGGACATCTCTTACTGATCTTACATCTATTCCTGTAAGGACTGCACCTGATGAACCACCATAGCCTTTTATCATAACCTGAGAATACAGGAATGGAGTAAATGCAACGATTTCATCTATCCTTCTAAGTTTCTCCTCTATTTTCTCATAGTCCTTGAAGCATCCTTCAACATTCAGGATCATTATGTGAGAATTTACTCCAAGTATCTTTGAGATAAGATCTTTTCTGAATCCATTCATGACAGAAAGAACGACAATAAGAGCCATAACACCAACACCAACTCCAATGACAGATATAAAAGTAATGAGTGAGATGAAAAAAGAGCCTCTTTTTGATCTGAGATATCTTATTGCAAGAAGGATCTCAAAAGACATTTCATCTCTTTCTCATATGAGGAAAAAGGATAACATCTCTTATAGATGGACTGTCAGTAAGAATCATTACGAGTCTGTCTATTCCTATTCCTTCTCCTGCAGTTGGAGGAAGTCCATATTCAAGTGCAACAATATAGTCTTCATCCATAAATTGTGCTTCTTCATCTCCCTGTGCTCTCATACGAGCCTGTTCTTCAAATCTTTTTCTCTGATCAAAAGGATCATTCAGCTCATTAAATCCATTTGCTATCTCAATTCCTCCAATAAAAAGTTCAAATCTTTCAGCAATATTTGGATCAGAATCACTTCTTCTTGAAAGAGGTGAAACATCTATTGGATAACCTGTTACAAATGTCGGATCTGTAAGATTTGGTTCAACAAAGTGATCAAATATCTTTGTAAGGATCTTTCCATGAGTATCTCTTTCTAAGATGTTTATCTTATGAGCCTTTGCAAACTCTTCTGCCTTTTCTCTATCTTTTAAAACAGCCTCACTTACTCCTGCAATCTCTTTAAGTATCTCAAAGAAATCTATTCTTTTCCAAGGTCTTTCAAAGTTTATCTTTTTCCCCTGATACTCCAATTTCTTCCTTCCATCAAATAGCTTATTCAGGATGTGCTCAAAAAGTTCTTCTGTAAGTTCCATAAGATCTTCATATGTTGCATATGCCATGTAGAATTCAAGCATCGTGAATTCAGGATTGTGCTGAGAGGAGACCCCTTCATTTCTGAAGTTTCTGTTAAGCTCAAAGACCTTTTCCATCCCTCCTATAACCAGCCTTTTTAGATAAAGCTCAGGAGCTATTCTGAGATAAAGTTCCATGTCAAGAGCATTATGATATGTCTTAAATGGTCTTGCTGCTGCACCTCCAGGAATTGGCTGCATCATAGGTGTTTCTACTTCAAGGAATCCTCTTTCTGTCAGAAATTCTCTTATCGTCTGAATTATCTTACTTCTGAGTATAAAAACCTCTTTTACATGATCGTTTACTATAAGATCAAGATATCTCTGTCTGTATCTTGTCTCTATGTCTGTAAGACCGTGCCATTTTTCAGGAAGTGGTCTTATTGACTTACAGAGAAGTTTATAGTCCTCTATCATTACTGTAAGCTCTCCTGTCTTTGTCTTAAATATCTTTCCTTTAACCCCTATTATGTCTCCTATATCTATGAGCTTAAAAAGACTGTATTTTTCATCTCCTACAATGTCTTTCCTTATATATCCCTGTATCTTTCCTGAACCATCTTTTATGTCAATAAACGTTGCTTTTCCAAAGCTCCTTATAGCCATTATCCTTCCACATATGGAATAGTAAGCTTCCTCTTTTTCAAGTTCCTTTTCATCCTTTTCTTCATATCTTTTTCTTATCTCTGCTATAGGAAGGTCTGGTTTAAAACCTGTAGGATATAGATTTATTCCCATCTGCTTAAGCCTTTCTGCCTTCTTTATCCTGTCTTCTATTACAGGAGATCTCTTCATGGCTTCTCCTTCCTTCTTTTATTTTTTACAATTCTTTCAATTTTTTTCAAAAAACTGTCTACTATAAGAGGTCTTTTATATATCTGAACATTTTCCTTCCTTACTTCGTTTATCCACATGTCTGGAGAAGTGTTTATAAAGAAGACATCACACCTCAGCCCTTTTATCTTCTGCATGACAGAAGAAGGTTTAAGCTTTGAGACGAGTTCAGAGTCAAGTATAGCCAACTTTACTTTGTATTTTTCTATACACCTTATCCCTTCATCAAATGTATTTTTGAATATTGCAGAAATTTTCTTATCAACCATAATCTGATAAATAATCCTGTTCAGCAAGATACTTTCTTCTCCTATTATAACGATGTCATAAGACTGCTGTTCTTTCACCTTATCTTCCAAAAAGCAGGTTTGATGAAAATTGCATTTTAACCTAACATATTTTCAAAAAACTTCCAATGGTAGGGAAAGATGAAGGGGAAAGGCTTTGTGCACCTTCATGTTCATACAGAATACAGTCTTCTTGATGGTGCAATAAGGATAAGTGATCTTATAGAAAAGGCAAAATCTTTTGGAATGAATGCTGTGGCAATAACTGATCATGGAAATATGTTTGGGACTGTGGAATTTTATGAAAAAGCAGTATCTGAAGGAATAAAGCCTATCATAGGCTGTGAGGTATATGTTGCACCTAAGAGCAGAAAAGATAAAGGAGCTGCAAGAAATGGAGAACCAAATGACTTTCATCTTACCCTTCTTGTCATGAATGAAAAGGGATATAAGAATCTTTGTAAACTTGTAACATTAGCTCACATGGAAGGTTTTTATTATCATCCAAGAGTGGATTTAGAACTTCTAAAAGAATACAATGATGGACTTATTGCACTTTCTGGATGTCTTAAAGGAGAAGTTCCATATTATGTAAGCTTGGAAAAGATAGACATAGCAGAAAGGAAAGCAAAAGAGCTTGCAAAGATATTTGACAAGGAAAGATTCTTTTTGGAAATTCAGGCAAATCTTCTTCCTGAGCAGATAAAAGTGAATCAGATATTAAAAGAAATTGGAAACAGACTTTCCATTCCCCTTGTTGCAACAAATGACTGCCATTATTTAGTAAAGGAAGATGCAGAAGCTCATGACATCCTCCTATGTATTCAGACAGGAAAGACAGTAAAAGACGAAAACAGACTCAGATTTCCTAATGATCAGTTCTACTTTAAGTCTGCTTCTGAGATGTATAAAGACCTTCCTGGATTTGAAGAAGCTCTGAAAAACACTGTATATATTGCTGAAAGATGCAACTGTGAAATAGAATTAGGGAAGTATAAATATCCAGAGTTCCATGTTCCTGATGGAACAAGTCTTGAAGATCTCCTGACACAGAAGGCAAAAGAAGGACTTAAAAGAAGACTTAAAGAAAAAGAAGAAAGAGAAGGAAGGATTCCTAATTCCAAGAAAGAAGAGTATTGGAAAAGACTTGAATATGAACTCAGTGTCCTGAAAGATATGGGATATGCTGGATATTTTTTGATCGTATCAGACTTCGTTGAATATGCAAAAAGATCAAACATACCTGTTGGACCTGGAAGAGGATCTGCAGCAGGATCACTCGTTGCATATGCCTTAGGTATAACAAATGTTGATCCAATAGAATATGGTCTTCTTTTTGAAAGATTCCTTAATCCTGGTCGTGTAACAATGCCAGACATAGATATAGACTTCTGTATGAACAGAAGAGATGATGTAATAAGGTATGTTTCGGAAAAGTATGGAAAGGAGAATGTATGTCAGATAATTACATTTGGAAGGATGAAGGCAAGGGCAGTAATAAGGGATGTTGGAAGAGCACTTGACATCCCTCTTAAGGATGTTGACAGGATTGCAAAGCTTGTTCCAGAAGGAGTAAACATAACACTTGATGAGGCAATAGAAAAAGAACCTGAGCTTAAAAGGCTTGCTCAGGAAGATGAAAAAATAAAAAAGCTTTTAGAGATATCCAAAAAACTTGAAGGTCTTACAAGACATGTATCAACACACGCATCCGGAGTTGTTATAGCTGATAAACCTCTTGTTGAATATCTTCCACTTTATAAAGGTCCAAAAAATGAGGTAATGACTCAATATGATATGGAAAGTATAGAAAAGCTTGGTCTTATAAAGTTTGACTTTTTAGGATTAAAAACACTTACAGTAATAAGACAGACACTTGATCTTATAAAAAAGCTAAGGGGAATAGAAGTTGATATTAACAGTATTCCTCTTGATGATCCAGCAGTATATCAGCTCTGTTCAGAAGGAAAGACAACTGGTGTATTTCAGCTTGAAGGATCTGGAATGAAGGAGCTTATGAAAAGACTAAAGCCAAAAGAATTTAGGGATCTCATTGCACTTATTGCACTTTACAGACCAGGACCACTTGGAAGCAACATGGTAGATGATTTTATAAAGAGGAAACATGGAGAGGTGGAAATTGACTACTTCCATCCAAAACTTGAACCAATACTAAAAGAAACTTACGGAATAATACTTTATCAGGAACAGGTAATGAAGATTGCACAGGTTCTTGCAGGATACAGTCTTGCAGAAGCAGATGAGCTGAGAAAGGCAATTGGAAAGAAGATGCCAGAAGTCATGCAGAAACACAGAGAAAGATTCATAAATGGTGCGGTTCAGAATGGGATAGAAAGAAAGCTTGCTGAAGAGCTGTTTGATGTTATAGAGAAATTTGGAGGATATGGATTCAATAAGTCTCATTCTACTGCCTATGCACTTATTGCATATCAGACAGCATATCTTAAGGCACACTTTCCTCTTGAATTTATGACAGCACTTCTTACACAGGATATGGGAAATCAGGACAAGACAATAAAGAATATTGCTGAATGCAGAAGTATGGGCATAGAGATACTTCCACCAGACATAAATGAAAGTCAGGCAGACTTTACAATAGTTGGAGAAAAGATAAGGTTTGGACTTGCTGCAGTAAAGAATGTTGGAATTAAGGCAGTAAAGGAGATTATAAAGGAAAGGGAAAAGAATGGTCCATTTAAGGATCTTGTAGACTTCTGTATGAGAGTTGACAGCTCAAAGGTAAATAAGAAGGTAATAGAAGGGCTTATACAGTGTGGTGCATTTGACTTTACAGGAATTCCAAGAGCAAGACTTTTTAAAGGACTTGACAGCATACTGAGATCAGCTCATGGTAATAACGAACTCTTTCAGCTTTCTATATTCTCAGAAAACAAAATGGAACTTCCTGAAGTAGAAGAATGGGATGAAAAAGAAAAGTTGAAGAGGGAAAAAGAGGCTCTTGGTTTTTATATAACAGGACATCCTCTGGAAGGTTTCAGGAAAGAGATAGAAAGTTTCTGCACATGTAAGATACAGGACATATATGAGCTTGAAGAAAAAAGTGATGTAAAAATAGCTGGAATGATAGAGGACATAAAGGTAAAAAGGACAAAGAAAGGTGAAAAGATGGCAAATCTTATCTTAGAAGACATGACAGGTTCAATAGAGGTTATAGTATTTCCTGATCTTTTTGGAAGATGCCAGCATATCTTAGAATCAGATGAACCTGTTTTTATAAAAGGATCAGTAGAATCTAATGAGACATCTATAAGGATTATTGCTCAGCAGATAGAGCTGCTTGAAAAGGTAAGAGAAAGGAACATAAAGGCTGTTGAAATTTGTCTAAAAGAAGATTCAATTACGAGGAAGATGCTTCTTGAAATAAAAAAGATTGTATTTAAATATCCTGGGAACAGTGAGCTAAGGTTCAGGATATTTAACAACAATAAGGAGACAGTTATTCTTGCTCACAGCAGCTACAGTGTTCTTCCTTGTAAAGAGCTTATAAAGGAGCTTCAGCCAATTGTTGGTTCTGATTCCATTAATCTTCTGTTAAATGATGCCAAGGTTTAAGATCATTACACTTGGCTGCAAGGTAAATCAGTATGAATCTGCTTTCCTTTCAGAAAGTCTTCTGAAAAAAGGATGGGAAAGGGCTGAAAAAGATGCAGATCTCGTGATAATAAATACATGTATCGTTACACAAAAAGCCTCACATCAATCAAGACAGCAGATAAGAAAGGCTATAAGAGAGAATCCTAAAGCAAAGATAGTAGTTACTGGATGTTATGCACAGGTATATCCTGATGAGCTTTCAAAGATAAAAAGGATAAATCTTATCATTTCAAATACAGAAAAAACAAAAATCCTTGAACTTATAGAAAGGATTTCTCCTTCTGACAGCTTTATAGTCCACAGGAGATTTTCAAAAAAAGAAAAGTTTGAACAGATGAAGATATGCAGGTTTGAGGAAAAGACAAGAGCTTTTTTGAAAATACAAGATGGATGTGAAGCATTCTGCACCTACTGTATAGTTCCCTATGCAAGAGGACCATACAGGAGTCTTAAGCCAGAAGATGTTTTTTCTTCCATAGAGACTTTTATAGAAAATGGCTATAAGGAAATAGTTCTTACAGGAATACATCTTGGAAGATACGGAAAAGATCTGGATACTGATCTTGTAACTCTTCTAAAAGAGATAGGAAAAAGGAATTACCCTGTTAGGATAAGGCTAAGTTCAATAGAACCTATGGAAATTACTGAGGAACTTTTAGATCTTATAGCTACGCAAGATTGGCTTTGTAAACATCTTCACATCCCCCTTCAAAGTGGAGACAACAGAATACTGAAGCTTATGAAAAGGGATTATACGAGAAAGGATTTTTATGATCTTATAATGAAGATACACGACATGATGCCCTTTGCAGGAATAGGAACAGACATTATGGTAGGATTTCCAGGAGAAGACAGAATAGCATATGAAAATACTGTTTCACTTATAAAAGATCTTCCAATATCATACCTTCATGTATTTCCTTATTCTGACAGAAAAGGGACAGCAGCTTTTTATTTTAAGGAAAAAGTTCATCCAGAAATTGTAAAAGAAAGAGCAAGAAGGATAAGAGAGATAGGGAGAAAGAAAAAAGAGGAGTTTTTTAAAAGATGCATAGGAAGAAGTTTTCTTACACTTGTAGAGGGAAAAAAGGAAGGAGGATATCTCAGAGGCACAACAGACAATTACATACATGTCCTTATTCAGTCTGAAAAGGATGTGAAAAATGAGCTTGTTATGGTAAAATTAAGGAAGATTCAACAGGATGAAATGATTGGAGAAATATGAATAAAATTGTATTTTTTTCACTCCTTCTTATATCTCTCCTCCTTCTTGTCTCTCTTCTTTGGGCATATCTTCCTTCTGTAATCCTTGCACTTCTTATAACAAGCGTCTTTTATCCTCTTTATGTAAAGGTAAGGAAAGTAATAAAAAGAGAAGACATTTCAGCTATATTCATGTCTTTTCTTATATTCCTTATCCTGATTATACCCGTTGCATGGTTCATTAAATCACTTTCAAATGAGGCATTTGAGCTTTATAAGAGAAGTGCAGATGCTGTTTCTTTAAGGTATATACAAAAGAAATTCAGAGATCCTTTTTGGAGAGAAAAGATAGAAAGGATAAAAAAGAGGACAGGAATAGAATTTGATCCACAAAGTATTCAAAAAGCTGCAGCAACAGTAGGAAAAAAAATAGGTCTTTTTCTTTACAAACAGATAAGTTCTGCAGGTGCTAACATAATAAATCTCTTTGTACACTTTTTCCTCATGATCCTTATCATATACGCCCTTTTAAGAGACGGTCCAAGACTTAAAGAATACATCCTTCAGCTTTCTCCTGTTCCAAAGGATCAGCTTGAGAAGATAGTTTCAAAATTTAATGAGATGGCAAAAGCAATTATTTTAGGAAATGGAATATCAGGGATCATCCAGGGAATTATGGGAGGCATAGGTTTTTTTATATTTGATCTTGGATCTCCTCTACTTTGGGGTTCTGTTATTGCATTTATGGCTTTTCTTCCTATTGTTGGTGCATCTTCTGTATTTATTCCTGCTACGGCTATCCTTATCTTTCAAGGAAAGACAAAGACTGCTATTTTCTTTTTCTTATACAACCTCTTTTATAGCTCTGTTACAGAATACATAATAAAACCAAAGATAATAGGGCAGGGAATGAAGATAAATCCAATTCTTGTGTTTCTGTGTGTAATTGGAGGGATAAAGCTTTTTGGTATAATGGGAATAATATACGGACCACTTATAATTACGATATTTCTTACTACAGCAGAGATATACAGACTTGAGTATAAGAGATAAGGAGGAGGGGCATGAAAAGGTTTTTAAAGATATCTGCAATAGTTTTTCTCTTCATTGTTTTTTTCTTTGTGGTTCTTCTTGTTGTGGCTCCTGTTTTTATAAACATAGAAAAATACAGACCAGAGATTGAAAAAAAGGTTTCAGAGGCTATTGGAAGAGATTTTTCTGTAGGTGAATTAAGACTAAAGCTTTTTCCTGTTGCATCTATAAGGTTTTCAAAACTGCACATAGGAAATCCAGAAGGATTCAGAGAAAAGGAGTTTCTTTTCATAGACTCATTTGATGTAAGACTAAAACTTCTTCCTCTTATCCTTTCAAGAGACCTTCAGGTAAAGAAATTTTATGCAAAAGGAACAAGGATTTTTTTGATAAAAGAAAAAAATGGAATGGTAAACTGGAGGTTTGAAAAGTTTAAAAAGACTGAAAATTCCGGGAAAGTAAAGAAAGTAAAAGAAGAAAAAGGGATTCCTTTGAGGGCATTAAAAGTTGAAGAATTTTCTATAAAAGATGCATCAATTTTATGGATAGATAAAGTATCCAAAAAGAAGACAGGGATTACAGGAATAAACTTGAAAATAAAGAATCTATCTTTTGATAAAAAGATCTTCTTTGACTTAAGTGCAAAGATTGAGGAAGAACCTTTTCACATATTTGGAAGCCTTGGACCAGTAGGTATCCCTCCTGGAAAAAAGTCTTTTCCTTTAGACATAAAGATTTCTGCTTTAAGAGAAGTAAATCTTTCCCTTTCAGGATCAGTCAATATCTCTTATCCAAGATATGATCTAAGAGTAAATCTAAAGCCATTCTCTCCAAGAAAACTCATCCTGAGATTTAAAATCCCTTTTAGACCATCAGATCCATCTGTCTTAAAGACCTTCTCTTTATCTGCTCATGTAAAAGGAGATTCAAAATCAGCGTTCATAGAAAATGGAATAATAAAACTGGATGAGACAGATGTAAGGTTCTTCTTTAATGCAAGAGATCTAAAAAAACCAGATGTAAGTTTTAAGATAGCAGTTAGCAGGATAAATCTTGACAGATACATGCCAGAAAAAAGGAAAGAAGTGAAAAAGAAAGGGAAGAAAGAAAGGATAAGGGATAAGAAAGGTATGGAGTTTTCAGTTTTGAGATCAGCAAAAATAGAAGGTCTTGTAACATTCTCTGAAATAGTTGCATTCAGGTCATATTTCAGAAACATTTACCTTAAGATTTCTGCAGCTGATGGAATCCTCAAAATAAAGCCATTTAGGATGAACCTATACAAGGGAAGTCTTTTGGCAAATGCAACAGTCAATTTAAGAAAGAAGATACCTGTAACAAGTATAAAATTCAGTATGGAAAAGATACTCATTGGTCAAATGTTAAAACAGATCCTTGGATTGGACATCATTACTGGAATATTTGACATGAAAGCAGATTTCAGGATGAATGGTATAACAGCAGAAAAGATCATTTCTTCACTTAATGGATCTGGAAGGATTCTTATAAAAGATGGAGCTCTGATAGGAATAGATCTTCCTGGAATGATACAGAATATAAAAGCAGCTTTTGGAATTGGAAAAGCAAAAAAGATTGAAAGGAAGACCTTGTTTTCTGAAATAAGATCAGAATTTACTATACTGAATGGGACAATTTATACAAAAAATACCTATCTTATTTCACCAAAACTGAGAGTCTCAACCTCTGGTAGTGCATCCTTAGTAAAAGAGACCTTAGACCTCAGGATAAATCCAGAATATATAGAATCTGAAAGAAGTATTGCTGTTCCCATAATAGTATCAGGGACATTCAGATCCCCTAAATTTTATCCTGATCTGAAGGAGATCATAAAAAAGACAGTAATAGAGAAAAAGCCTCTGGAAGAGATACTGAGAGGAATATTTAGATGAATATATTCAGAAGATTTTATGAAAGTAAAAAATTCAGATATTTTCGTGTGATCCTGATTGCAATAAAGACATTCTGGGAGCAGAATGTATATCTCAGAGCATCTGCTCTTACATTTTACTCACTTCTTTCTGTTGTCCCAATTTTTGCCCTCTTGTTTGGAATTGCAAAAGGATTCGGTTTTGAAAAGATCCTTGAAAATCAGATAAGAAACCTCTTTAAAGAGCTTCCAGCTAATGTAATAGACAGAATAATAACTTCTGCAAATAATCTCCTTTATACGACAAAAGGAGGAATGATAGCTGGAATAGGACTCTTTGCACTTCTTTGGACAATACTCAGGGTTATTGGAAACATAGAACTGGCATTTAACGAGATATGGGGAATAAAAAAACAGAGGTCTTTTACCAGAAAATTCAGTGATTATCTTTCTGTAATGTTTATCTGTCCAATCCTTCTTATTATATCCAGCAGTCTTACTGTCTTTATAAAAACCCAGATTATAAATATAACGGAGAAGATAAGCTTTCTTCATCCAGCTGTTTCTCTTGGTTTAAAGATCCTTCCTTTATTTGTCCTTTTTCTGCTTTTCACTTTTATATACCTGCTTCTTCCAAATACAAAAGTAAAATTCAGATCAGCAATATTTGCAGCAGTAATATCAGGAACTCTTTATCAACTGATCCAGTGGATATACATAACATTCCAGATTGGAGTAGCAAAATATAATGCTATATACGGAAGTCTTGCAGCACTTCCTCTTTTTATGATCTGGCTTCAGATAAGCTGGATAATAATCCTTTTTGGTGCTGAGCTTTCTTATATTCACCAAAACATAGAAACATTTGAATCAGACATAAAAAATATTACACCTTATAGCCGGGCTACACTTTCTATTGCTGTAATAAAAGAGGTGGCAAAGGATTTTTGTGAAAAAAGGTGTCCGGTAAGTGAAGAAAAGATAAGCTCGTCTTTAAAGATTCCAAGATCTGTTCTTTCAGGAATAATTGAGGATCTTTCAAATCTGAAGTTACTCTGTAGGGTAAAAGAAGAAGATGAAGCTACAAAGATCTCTTTATGTTTTGATCCACATGATACAAAGATCTCTGACATAATATTTATTCTTCTGGGAAGAAATGATATATCTATTGGAGAAGAAAAGAAAATGAAGAGAATAAGAGAGATCTTGAGTGAACTTGAAGAAATTTTAAAGAATTCATCAAAAAATAAGACGATTGCAGAGATATAATGGAAAGATATCTAAGACCAACTCCTATTATAGACAGTGATAATCCTGAGGTTATAGAATTTGCCAGATCTTTGACAGAAAAAAGCAAGGATAAAACAGAAATGGCAATAAGACTTTTTTATGCAGTAAGAGACAGAATCTGGTATGATCCATATACACCTTTTCACAGACCTGAAGACTACAGAGCAAGTGAAGTGATAAAAAGAGGAAGAGGTTTCTGTATTCCAAAAGCATCTCTTCTTTGTGCACTTGGAAGGGCTGTAGGAATTCCTTCAAGACTTGCCTTTTTTGATGTGAGGAATCATCTTGCAACAAAACAGCTCATTGAACACTTTGGAAAAGACATATTCGTATTTCATGGAGTAACAGAGTTCTATTTGAATGGAAGATGGATAAAAGTTACGCCTGCATTTAACAAAGAATTATGCAAGATTCACAAAGTTCCCCCTCTTGAATTTAACGGAAAAGATGATGCTATATTCCAGCCATATAATCTGGAAAAGAAGAAGTTTATGGAATATATAAGATATCGTGGAAGCTATGATGATGTTCCGATTGATGAAATCATTAAAGTATTTGAACAGACATATGGAAAAGAAAGAGTAAGAAGCTGGATAAGATGGTTTGAAGAAACAGGAAAAATATCCATGAGGGATTTTCTAAAAGAAAAGGTCTGGAAGGAGTAGAATCATTCTCTGTATCCATCAGGTATAGCCTTTCCATCAAAATATACATTCCCTTCATCATCTATGCTGAATCTTCCTCTTGCTATAAGCTCTACTGTTCTTGGAAGTATCTTCCAGTCTCCAATCTCTTTCAGTCTTTCCTGATGATCTTTTACTACCTTTTCAAGAAGTCTTTTTTCTTTTTTTAGCTCTTCAAGTGGGACAGGAAGCTTCACAGGCAAAGGTCTTGATACCATAAGAAGTGGTCCAGTATCTATTCCTTCATCTGTAAGTATTGTTGAGGATCTGAGATATTGCTCACCAGAAAGTATAGCTTTTTTTACTGCATCCATACCAGTATATTTCCTTTTTCCATCAGGACCTTTTATTGAAAGATCAGCAGGATGAACATTTATACAGCCTTTTATTGTCGTATAGCTCATATATCCTCCAAGAACAACAATGTCTATATCAAACGCCTTTAAGAGTCTCTTTGGAACTTCATCAAATTTTTTCCTCAAAAGAAGACCTCTTTCTGTCTTTATTGTAATTCTTTCTCCGTGTTTCCTATAAAATCTCCTTATATCATAACTAAAATAAGGAATCCCATTCTCATAAGCTATCCTTTCTCCCATACAGGATCCATCTGATCTGTCGCTGAATATGAATATCACTTCAAAAGGAGATTTTCCTTCTTTTTCTTCAAGCACCTTCTGATATTCTATAAGCTTTCTTATATTTGTCCCTTTTCCAGACATAAAAGCAGCAACTCTCATAGGTCTTTTCTTTTCCCTTGGATCAAATATAGGTTTCATCATCTTTTTCTTTTTTTATATACTAACAGAGATGTCTTTTGTCAGCTTTTTATTCATAGCTGTTATTTTTTTTGCAGAACCTGTATTTTCAAAAACAACAATTTACTCTTATTCACAGATTCAGATAAACAGTATAAGAGGACCAAACAGAAAAAGCAGTTATTATGAAGATGGAATAAGATTTCTTTCAGAACTTTCATTTTACTCAGAAGGAAATGTCCTTAAAGATCTGAAGTATGACTTTTCTCTTAGAGGAAGATATACAGATTCAAGGATAATTGATAGAGAAAAAGAGTCTCTTGAAGAGCTTAGATTCTGGATAGGAAATGATCATTTTGAAATAACACTGGGAGACTGTTTTGTAAACTTTTCTCAGTATTCAATGATGAGGACAATCAAAGGAATTTCAGCTCTTATAAAAGATGAAAATCTCAGTTTTGAACTTATAGGAGGTATATTTGACGATCAATGGGAGTATCTTTTTTATGATGCAAAAGGAGAACCTATGGACAGATTTGTTGCAGGTTTCAGACTTAAGTATGAAGATGAAAATAAAAGACTTTCTTTAAATTATGCATATATATGGGATGATGAAAATGACAAAAACAGAGGTTGCGAAAATGCATATAAGCAACATATAGCAAGTCTTGATTCAGGGATATCCTTTAAAGGGTTCAATGTCTCAAATGAAGTTGGCTATTCTGCATATAGAAGATATATCTTCACAGAAAGGGACAATGTAGATATTGCATTTGCAGAGAGATTAAAAATAGAGAAAGAAATAGGAAATTTAACTCTAAGAAGTGAATTTGAATATGTAGATCCTGATTTCCTTTCACTTGGAGGATCTTATATAGCTGATAGGATCAGAGTTTCAAATGAGGCTATCTTTGCGATAAAAAAAGACTTCTTTCTTTTTTTAACTCAAGACTACTATAGAAACAATCTTGAAGGAGATCTTGATGAAACTTTAAGAGTAAACTCAGCAGCTTTAGGAATAAAAATAAACGGATTTGGACTTTCTTATAAATTCAGAAACACTGGTCTTAGCAATGGAAAAGGATATAAGACTCACTGGATAAGATTTTCTGTTTCAAAAAACTTCAGGAAGATAAGTCTGAGATCAGGATTTCAATATATTTTTGAAAACAATTATGCTACAGATGATTTAAGACATATAAGTTTATATCTTTATCTGTCTGATAATCTTCAAAGAGGGATTTTTTTCATAGAGCCATATATAAAATTTCTGTATGATGAAACACAAATAAGACAAGAAAGCACAAGTATAGATTATGCTTTAGGAATAAGTTTTTGTGCAGGCAGAGATCTAAAAGGAAGGATAAGTATGAATAGATTGGAGACAGATGTTTCTTCAGGAATAGATGGAAAGATTGCAAGATACAATTTGTCTTTTCATTATAAACTTAGAGGAATATTTTTGAATCCATGTTTTGAAATAGATCTTAGAGTAAACGA
>Ga0190326_1000016_pt1 | contig 26027 bp, 29 predicted proteins | sample 4870111112_MG_FD_165049 | JGI IMG/M metagenome (GOLD analysis project Ga0190326, IMG submission 165049) | Hydrothermal vent sediment bacterial communities from Southern Trench, Guaymas Basin, Mexico - 4870-11-11-12_MG | ecosystem: Environmental > Aquatic > Marine > Hydrothermal vents > Sediment ... | reverse complement strand
GCGTTTTCATGAATATCCTTAGAAACATCTAGCTCCACATCTATCCCCAAATCTAAGACGACCTTACCGTTCTTCACAGACTTTATGAACTTAGCTAAACCATTTTTCCTACTTTTTAGGATTTTTGCAATCTCATCCCAGCTCATCCTTTCACTTGCCTTTCTTAAAGCGTTTAAAATCGTATCAACGACCTGATAATTTTCATATATTGCATCTCCAGCCATTTTAAGCCTTTTAATTTCCTCTTCGTATCTCTTTTTTGTATTCAACTGAATTTCAAGCCTTTTCTTTAGTTTTTCTAGTTCCTTTGATTTCATCTCTTCGATTTCATCGCTCGCAGAAATCATCTTGGAGTAAAATTCATCTAATGCTTCATTAAAGGTTTTAAAATATCTCTTCTCGAATTTTTCATAGAACTTTAAATCCATTGGAACTACGTCGTAATATTCTCCATTTTTTAGAATTATTTGAGGTTTTGACTCAAAATCGATTAAATCTCTTATGGTTTGTATTATTCTTCTTTTTTCATCTTCGTTTAATTCGTTGAACTTTTTCATCTTATCTATCCCTGCTCTGAGACAAGTTTCTTCAGCATATAAACCACCTAAGCCAGAAACCGCTAAAAACTTAACGACCTCCTTACCGTTACCCATTTGAATCAATTCTATCGGATCTCTACGCTTTGGGAATGTGTAGACTTCACCGGGTTTTACATCAAATCTTAAAGGCATTATAACCCTTAAATTCCCGTCAGTTAAGATTATGTTACCCTTCTGGAAGAGTTCAGCTATTAAAATCTTTTTTTCATCTCCCCTTCTGAAGTGTATTAGAACTATTCTATCAAAATCGTACTGCTCTATCTTTTCAATTCTTGCCCCTTCAAGATGCTTCCTTAAAAGCATTGCAAATGCTGATGGAAACTTTGGACTCTCCCTTGGAAATTTGGTTAAATGTATTCTTTTTCCAGCTTCAATTACCAAATCTCTTCTACCCTTAGCATACAACTTTATCCTAATTTCGTTTGGTGGATAGTGATATACCTTTTCAACTTTTCCACCAATCAATTCCTGCAATTCGTTAACGCAAGCTTTTATATCGAATGATGACATCGATTTCACAAAGGAGATTTTTCAATTCGAAATATAACTTATAACTTTTCACAGTAGATCCGAAAGTAAAAATATTTGTCAATCAGATAAAAATCATGATTGATTTAAAAAATAATCCCGTAAATCAGCTTAATAGCAAGTTGAACGATTAACAATGCATGACTAACATCTAAACAAGTGTGGTGAATTGTTGATGAAGAATTTAAATTATCCACAATGTGGTGTTACGACCTATTACTCTACGTGAACTTGCCAGAAAATACATTCATAGAAGATAATAAACAAAAATATTATATTTTTATATAAATTTCTAACTTTAAAAATTATTATCCTAACTCAATTAAAGGAAAAATCCATAAACACATTGAAAATCAGTTATAAAAATGACGTATAAACAAGTAATAGTCGTTAGAGATGATTTGAAGTTATCGAGGGGAAAAATAGCTGTTCAAGTTGCACATGCATCTATAATAGGTTTTCTAAAAAGTGATGAGAAAATTAGGAAGATTTGGCTTGAAGAAGGTCAAAAGAAGATAGTTTTAAAAGTTGACAGTTTAGATAAACTTCTCGAAATTAAAGATAAAGCTGAAAGAGCTGGATTAAAAACTGGAATTGTAATCGATGCAGGTTTAACGGAAATACCTCCAAACACTATAACTGCAATAGTTATAGGTCCAGATGAAGAGAAGAAAATTGACAAAATTACTGGTAATCTACCTTTATTGAAATGATTTTAGATCGATATCGAAAAATTTTTAAAGATAAATTATGATCATGTTTTATGAAAGAAGAAGTTGAAAAAAAGATACCCATTTTAGAGGCAATTGGTCATAGAATTTCCAGTAATGTCGAAAAGTGGATGCCAGACCCATTTCTCTTTGCTGTTATACTAACCTTTGTCGCATATCTAATGGGAATCTTTATCGCTGGAAGTAGTCCAATGGACATGATTATCTACTGGTACAAAGGGTTTTGGGCTCTGTTAACGTTTGCAATGCAAATGGTATTAATCCTCGTGACAGGTTATGCATTAGCATATCACCCAGCCGTAAATAGACTCTTAGTAAAACTTGCCTCGCTACCTAAAAATGGAAAACAAGCTGCGGCACTTGTAGCTTTTGTGTCTATGATCTTCTCATGGATTAACTGGGGACTTGGGTTGATTGTGGGTGCAATTATTGCAAGAGAAGTTGGTAGACAAGCATATTTTAGAAATATACCAGTCCATTACCCCGCTATAGTTGCTGCTGGTTATACAGGTTTAGGTATGATTTGGCACTGGGGTCTATCTGCTTCCGCACCGCTACTCTCCGCAACAAAAGGACACTTTTTCGAGAAACTCTATGGAATTATACCCACGTCACAGACGATATTTTCCAGTTATGCTTTAACATTGAGTGTGTTATCTATAATCTTTGTCGTTGCAGTAATGTATGCAATCTCCCCATCAGACCCGAGTAGATGTAAGGGTATAGAGCATTATGCCCCACAATTACTTAAAGCTGAAGAAGAGAGGAAGAAAAAAGAAGTAAAAACTGAAACCATAGCAGATAAAATAGAAAACAGCCGTATAATTGGATTAATCCTTTCAATAATGGGTTTAGTCTACATCGTTTATTACTACGGTATCAAAATGGGTGGACTCAACCTTAACATAGTCAACTTTACATTTCTTTTCATAGGATTATTATTATATTTGAGACCAATAGAGTATTTAAGAGCATTCTACAGAGCTGTACCAGCATCTTCTGGTATTATTCTACAGTTTCCATTTTATGCTGGTATCATGGGTATGATAAAGTACTCTGGTCTTGGAAAAACAATGGCTGAATGGCTTATTGGTATATCAACTCCATTAACTTTTCCAGTTATAGCATGGCTCGTAGCAGGACTAGTCAACCTCTTTGTACCTTCTGGTGGCGGAGAGTGGGCAGTTATAGGGGAAACAATTGTAAGAGCTGCAAAAGGGCTAGGTGTTCCAGTGGGTAAAGCCATAATAGCTTATGCTGCGGGAGATCAGTGGACAAACTTATTCCAACCCTTCTGGGCTATTCCACTGCTTGGAATATGTGCTGTACGAGCTAGAGATGTCTTTGGATACTGCATAACACTGATGTTGTTAGCTACGATATTCTATGCTTTAGGTTTAACATTCATACCTTACTAATTTTTTATCTTAATTTTTTCTATGAATTCTTTGATTTCTCTGCTAACTTCCTCTGGTTTTTCGATTATTACCATATGCCCAGCATCACTGATAACTACTAGCTTAGAATTTGGAATGTGTTTATGAAAGAACTGAGAATACTTCACGGGAGTTAAAACATCCTTTTCGCCGACGATTATCAGAGTAGGAACATCAATTTTTATACTTCCATTTCTATACTGTTCTAACAGATCGAACTTATCGCATAGGATTAAATCATTGCGTAAGACCTTTGCTCTTTCTTCAAAAATCCTAGCAAAACTATCTACAAATCCTCTACTCGCAAAAGACATCTCCGCTAACATCTTTGCAGTCTCAGAGGGATTTTTCTCTAAACCTTCAAGTAATTCTGGTAAAACACGTAGCCTCGCACCAGTTCCTATTAATATCAATCCGCTGACGATTTCTTTATAGTTTAAATAAACCTTTTGCGCTATAGCTCCGCCAAGACTGTGTCCAGCTACAACGGCTTTGTCGAACAGCTTTTTTATTACCTCTGCAACGAAGTATGCGTAATCCTCGATACTGTTTATCTTAATGCAATCACTTTTTCCATGATTTGGAAGATCTATCGCATATCCGCCTACGTATTCTAATTGATACTTCCAGAGTTCGGCATCTCCTCCAGAGCAGTGTATGTAGACGATGTCTTCATCTCTACCCTTCAATAAAGAAATTCTCACATCATCTACAACGATTTCTACACGTTCCATAATCCTATATGACTTACGCAACTTTTAAAATCAGCCCTAAAAACTGCAACTTATGGACATTGAACAAAAGATATCTTTGATCACAAGAAACACTGTAGAGATCGTTACAGAGGAGGAACTAAAAAATCTATTAGAGACTAAAGAAAAACCAAGAGCTTACGTTGGATACGAGCCAAGTGGAGAAATTCATTTAGGTCATATGATGACTGTTCAAAAGCTTATAGATTTGCAAGAAGTCGGATTCGATGTAATTGTCTTATTGGCTGACATTCACGCATATCTAAACGAGAAGGGTAGTTTTGAGGAGATAAGGGAGATTGCAGAATACAATAAAAGAGCCTTTATAGCGTTAGGTTTAGATGAATCCAAAACGAGGTTTATACTTGGAAGTGAGTATCAGCTAAACGAGGATTACGTTTTAGATCTGCTTAAGCTTTCAAGGATAACGACATTAAAGAGAGCGAGGAGAAGTATGGACGAAATAAGTAGGAGAAAAGAAGATCCAATGGTTTCTCAGATGATATATCCACTCATGCAGGCTTTGGATATAGCCTACTTAGATATAGATTTAGCAGTTGGAGGTATAGATCAGAGAAAGATACACATGCTTGCAAGGGAGAACTTGCCAAGATTGGGATACAGAGCTCCAACTTGTTTGCATACACCTATAATAGTCGGTTTAGATGGGCAGAAGATGAGTTCTTCTAAAGGAAACTACATCTCCGTAAGGGATTCACCAGAAGAGGTTGAGAGAAAAATTTTAAAAGCGTACTGCCCTGCCAAGGTATTGGAGAACAATCCCATAATCGATATAGTAAAATATCACATATTTCCAAGATTTAAAAAGATAAAAATAGAAAGGGATTTAAAGTTTGGCGGTGATATCGAATACGATAGCTTTGAAAGACTTGCATCAGATTTCGAAAATGGAGCTTTACATCCTTTAGATTTGAAAAGAGCTGTGGCAAAATATTTAAACATACTGCTTAAAGATGCTAGAAAAAGATTAGAGGTGTCTGTCTGAGTGAGGAAGTTGTCAGAGTTAAACTACCAGATAGAAGCAAAGGGGAAATGTTCGCTATAGTTGAATCTATGCTTGGTGCTGGTCACGTTAAAGTTAGATGTGAAGATGGAAAGGAAAGACTAGCAAGAATTCCAGGAAAGCTTAGAAAGAGAGTTTGGATAAGAGAAGGAGACGTCGTAATAATAGTACCTTGGAAATTCCAAGATGAGAAAGCAGATATAATCTGGAGGTATACAAATCCACAGGTCGAATGGCTTGAAAGAAAAGGCTACCTAAAGTTTTAGCATGGAGATAATAAGGATACTGAAGAATTGTGAACAGAGGAAAGCCCTAGTTTTCGGAATTGGTGGAGGTGGAGATATAGTAGCAACGATTCCAACTGCAAACTTCTTAAGGTGTTTTGGATTTGATGTCTTACACGGTAGTATCGTTTGGGACAGATTAGTTGTCGATCCCAAGCCCGGGCCTAGAAGTATTGAAGAACTCGAAAATGTTGAGGTTTTCAACGATGTAATAGCGATTGCAAATGAAAATACAAGAACTTACTATGGTGCGATTCCAACTGTTGCGAGGGCATCCAAGTTCTTTGGAAGAGTAATTGCGTTAGACATAACAAAAGGTGCAAAAAAACTAAGTAAAGGATTAAAAGAATTTGCTGAAGAAAACGAAATTTCACTTATAGTTGGTATAGACAGTGGAGGAGATGCTATTGCAATCGGTTATGAATCCGGTGTTGAAAGCCCCCTTGCAGATGCTATGAGTATTGCAGCTCTAAGTGATTTAAATGCGATTATAGGTGTTTTTGGTTTTGGTAGTGATGGTGAGTTAAAAGTTGAAGAACTACTGTTAAACATGTCTGAACTTTTAAAACGAAAGTGTTTTTTAGGTTGTGCTTCAATGAGTGAAAAGGATTACAACGAAATGGTTGAGATAACGAAATTTGTAGTTACTGAAGCCAGCAAGATCCCAATAATCGCTTATGAAGGTGGATTTGGAATAAAAAAGATTAGAGAGAGTAGAACTGTAATTGTGTCTCCCCTTTCAACACTCACGTTTTACTTTACATCAAAGGGAGTATTTGAGATAAACAAAGCTGCAAAGATCGTGAAAGATGCAGGGAATATAGAAGAAGCAAACAGTCTTTTAAACAAATCTGGAATCTTAACTGAGTTAGATTACGAAAGAGCTGTAGCTAAAGATTGAGGTGTTAAGATATGTATGCGAGAATAAAGGTTAGGGATGTGGTTAGAGTTCCTCCTTCAAAACTTGGAGAGGATTTGGAGAAGGTTATAAATTCACTACTCTGGGAGCAGTTTGAAGGTAAGCTTGATAGGGAATACGGAATGATTATAGGTATCGAAAGTGTAGAGGAGATTGGAGAGGGAAAAATAATAGAAGGCGATGGTGCTGTTTACTTTGATGTCGTTTTCACTGCTATTTGCTTTAAACCTCTTTTACAAGAAGTAGTCGAAGGAGAAGTAGTTGAAATCGTTGAATTCGGTGCATTCGTTTCGATAGGGCCATTTGACGCTTTACTGCATATGAGTCAAATAACAGACGACTACATGGTTTTCGATGAAAAGGGAAAGAGGTTAGTCGGTAGAGAGACTAAGAGGGTTCTTGAAGAAGGGGATTTGGTAAGGGCAAGGATCGTAGCATTAAGTCTTAAAGAAAGAGAACCAAGTAAAAGTAGAATAGGACTAACGATGAGACAACCCTGGCTTGGAGCGCTGAAGTGGATTGAAGAAGATATAGAAAGGATTAAGGGTGAGACTAGTGGCTGAACTTGCTTGTAGAAGGTGTAAGTTTATAAACACGGACACAGATGTTTGCAAGAACTGTGGTAGTACAGATTTAACAAAGGAGTGGTATGGATACATTATTATAATCGATCCAGATAAAAGTGAAATTGCAAAAAAACTTGGAATAAGAGCTCCAGGAAAATACGCTTTAAGGGTGGGTTAAATGCTGAGACTTCCAGAAAGATTCAGATCGAAGTTTTCTAAACCGTTCGGAAAACTCTATAGGGGGAAAGGAAAAGAACTAATGAAGAGGATTGAAGAGGTAAAAAATTGCAAAATACTTGCATGCGTTGGAGACATCGTGAGTTATCACGCATTAAAACTATTTGAGCCAGATATAATAGTAATAGATGGAAAAACAGTTCGAAAAGAGATTTCGATCAGTGAACTCGATGAACTTTCAAAGGATTACATCGAAATTAAAGCTAAGAATCCGGCTGGCTGTATTACTTGTGATCTAATATCAAAGCTCAGAGAGGCTGTAAATCTTGCTGAAAATGGAAAAAAGGTTAAGGTAATAGTCGAAGGTGAAGAAGACTTAGCTGTTGCTCCTTTAGGCTTGCTTTTGCCGAATTCTTCGCTGATTTTATACGGTCAGCCAAATGAGGGAGTTGTTGCGTTGATGATAGATGACGATAGGAAATCTATAATACTTGAGTTCTTAAGATGTATGGAAAGGGTTGGTGAATGTGACGAATGGAGGTGGTTAAATGGAAGTTTATGTCGAAAGCGATAGGTACAATCCACTACTTAAGAGAAGGGAGTTACATCTTAGAGTAGTTTTTAATGGAAAGACTCCAACTAGGCAGGAAGTTAGAGAGAAAGTCGCTGGACTTATGAACGCAGAACTAGATAGGGTAGTAGTACATTATATAAAAACCGAATTCGGGAAAACTGAAGCTAAATGCTACGTAAAGATTTACGACACCGCTGAAGATTTAAGGGCAATAGAGGAAGAGCACATAATTGAAAGGAATTTTGGTAAAAAAGAAGAGGAAGGAGGTGAAGAATAATGGCTAAGGGTGCGGAATGTGTTTCAAGGTATTACGAGATAAAGGGCGATAAGGTTATAAGGAAGAGAAAGTTCTGCCCAAGATGCGGTGAAGGAGTTTTTCTAGCTGAGCATCCAGATAGGAGAACTTGCGGAAAATGTGGATACACTGAGTTTAAGAGATGAAAGCCCTAGGAATTGAAGGAACTGCATGGAGTTTGAGTGTTGCAGTAGTTGATGAAAAAGACGTAATAGTAATGGTTAATGAACCGTATATACCTAAAGAGGGAGGTATTCATCCAAGAGAGGCATCACAACATCATTCAGAAAAGCTTCCAGAAGTTTTAGCAAAGGTATTTGAGAAAGTTAGTCCAGATGACATAGATCTCGTTGCTTTTTCTCAAGGCCCGGGAATGGGGCCATGCTTAAGAGTGGTTGCCACCGCTGCAAGATTACTGGCTATAAAGCTCAATGTTCCACTTATTGGCGTTAATCACTGTTTAGCTCATGTAGAAGTTGGAAGATGGAAAACAAAAGCAAAAAATCCAGTGGCTTTATACGTAAGTGGTGGGAACAGCCAAGTGATCGCAAGGAGAGGGGAGAGATACCGTGTTTTTGGAGAAACTCTTGACATAGGAATAGGAAACGCCTTAGATAAGCTTGCAAGACATATGGGATTAAAACATCCCGGCGGCCCAAAAATAGAACAATTGGCGAGGAATGGAAAGAAGTATTATCCTTTGCCTTACGTTGTTAAAGGAATGGATTTCTCCTTCAGCGGAATGGTTACTGCTGCACAAAGACTGTACGATTCGGGAGTTAAGCCTGAAGACGTTGCTTTCAGTTTTCAGGAAACGGCATTTGCAATGCTCACCGAAGTCACTGAAAGGGCTTTAGCGTATTTAAGCTTGGATGAGGTCTTGTTAGTTGGAGGAGTAGGAGCTAACGAGAGATTACAAGAGATGCTCAGAGTTATGTGTGAAGATAGAGGTGCAAAATTTTATGCACCACCAAAGGAACTAATGGGAGATAATGGAGCGATGATAGCTTACACAGGCTTACTTATGTTTAAGCACGGTTATGAGATGCCAATTGAGAAATCTTTTGTTAAACCCGACTTCAGAATAGAAGAAGTAGAAATTAGATGGGATTAAATTTTCATTAGCATTTTCTTTCGCTCCTTTGCTGTATAACCAGTTAACTCCTCTAGGAATTTGTTGTAAGTCTTTATAGTTTCCACGGCAACTTCATCACTGACGTTTGGATTTGTCTTCGTTTCAATGTATAATTTCCTGTTTTTAATCCATGCTTTGAGTTCTTCTATCGCACCAAATTTTGAAATGTATACATCTCCTTCTTTTTTGCAGTTTCCAAAGTGTTTTAGCATTAGTTCTTTAAGTCTCTCCTCACTTGGCTTGTATCCCCTCTTAAACTTGTACTCCCTCATGTTTGTCTCTTTAATGCTGTTTGCTTTAATACTATTCCTTTTACAAAGTAAGGTAAAACATTTGTTAACCAGATAAAAATTATGATTGATTTAAAAAATAATCCTATAAATTAGCTTAATAGCAAGTTGAACGATTAGCAATGCATGACTAACATCTAAATAAGAGTGATGAATTGTTGATGAAGAATTTAAATTATCCACAATGTGGTGTTACGACTGTTTAAAGTACATCGGAAAAATGTGTTGATGATTTATAAATCCTTTAAATAAATACTCCTAATAGTGAACGTTTATGTACTACTAATACACTTTTATTTAGTGCAGGATGTCGAAATATACGGTTGTGATACATTGAGGATAATTTAAATATTTCACCAACAATAATGTTGCATAGTTACCAAATACACTGCTTTGTCGAACAAATATCCGAAGATTAAGTTGCTAACCCTTCTTAAATGGATTAGAGCTTTAAGAACCGCTCTTTTTCATCATGAGATTAGAGCAACTATACGGTTCTTTTTAGCGTTTTAACGTTTTTACGTGTGATTTTTGAAAATTGTTCGACAAAGCAAAATACACTTATTTTAAAATTTTTATTGTATATCTAAAAACAAATTTTAAAATTACATAGAACTGCAGTGTTATATACCAAAAATAATCAAGCCTATACATGGAATTTTACACTGAATCGAGATTTAAAAACTGGATAAAAAAGATTGAAGAAGTCGAAAACGATGTAGACATCTTAAATCTATTCGATCAAATGGTTGAAGACATAGTGATTGCATGTATGAATATAGCAAAAGCCGTTAAAAATAGGGAAATTAAGAAAGAGAACGCAATAAGAGAAATTGAAAAGATACAGAAAATAATTGAAAGTGACACGAAATTTAACAACGATTTAAAAAATATGGCCTATGAGTTCTCGATTGAAAGTATAAAAGCTGTTTTGGCATCATTCAGATACTACCTCGAAGGAAAAACGAGTAAAAAAGACATAAAAACACTTATCTCTGAAGCTTTAAAAAAGGAGAAAAAAGGTGATTTAAATGGAGCCTTTGACGTAATAGCAAGGATTGGTGCAAAAATCTTAAAAGGTGAGAAGATTCACGAATTTGAAGTTCCAGATGACAGTGCCCTTTTGAGTTGGTTAGATGGAATAGATGCAATAAACACGGCGATTAGATTAAATGAGATCGATACTGGTGAATGAAATTTTAAGAGCCGCTAAGAAGGGTTTAGGTTACGAGTTGTATAAAGCTTTGTTGCTGAATTACGGAAAGAGAGGAGAAAAGGCTTACTTTTACGTTAGGGATAGGAGGATAAAAAAGTATAAAGATTTCTTCGTTGTTGTTGGGAGATGGGAATACATAGTTGATGAGTTCTTCTGTACCTGTCCCGACTTTCAGATAAATCTCAAGTGTAGAAAGCCGTGTGCTCATATAATAGCTGTAGAAATCGCCAAAATCTTGAAATTGTATGATGAGATAGACGCATACTATGCAGACTTTTTAAATTACGAGATTAGTTGATCTATGTGCGTTTTAACGGCTAAAGAGATAGAAGATAGAATTAAAAATGAAGGACTCATAAGAGATTACATAGACTTAGAAAGGCAACTTCAGCCGAATGGATTTGATTGCACTCTTAAATACGTTGCAAAGATAAAGAACGCTGGAAGAGTAGATTTTGACAACACTGAAAGGGTTATACCCGATATTGAAGTTGTTCCATTCAAAAACGATTGGGTTTTCTTACAGAGAGGAGTATATAGAGTTGTGTTAAACGAAATAATAAAAATGAGTAACGATATTTGTGCTATAGCCTATCCGAGATCTTCTCTGATCAGATGTGGAGCCGATGTACTAACAGCGGTATGGGACGCTGGTTACGAAGGAAGGAGTGAAGTTGCAATAGTAGTTCACAATGAAAAAGGAATATGGCTTAAGAGGAATGCAAGAATCGTTCAACTTGTATTCTTAAAACTCACATCAAAAACATGGAGCTATAAAGGAATTTTTATGGGAGAGAATATATAAACTTATAAAATTTTTTTGTAAATGTTGAATGTCGTCAGAAATGTCCTTTTTTACAGTTTTCGTAGTCTTCTCTTAATAGGATTAAGCTCAGATTTAACTAACAAATAAAATATCAAAAAATGAATTACGAGATTAAAACATAGAAAGGATTATTTAGCGTAATTTATTTTAGTTTAAGATATGATAATTACCGATGATAACATGCACCTATACAATTACTTAAAGCTCAAGACATTGGAGCAGTTCAAAAATGCTGGAGGAACTCACATGTTTTTGGTCAACCTTCTCAGTAAGCACTATGGATTAAAACCTACTAAGCCAAAAGAATTCTTGGAGATGTTTGAAAGGCATATAAGACTTGTTAAGAAGGCGAACAAGATCATTAGAGCTTTTGCAGTTTCCATCGGTTATCTGCCTAAACGACTATGCGTTAACTGCTGTGAAGGATGGAGATAGATTTACGCTTGAAACCGACTATATAGACGACAAAGATAGGCTAGGGGTTGTTTTAGATCTTAAAACAGTACCGAGAAAGGTTAAAGAGTTGCTGAAGCATGGATTTGATGAAGATTTCATCTACAAGATTTGCGTTGAGAAACGTTGAGGATGTTTACGGTGTTAAGATTGTTGAATAATAGTTGCCAAAGGAGTGATTAGTTATGAAAATAATAGATGAAATAAAGAAAATAAAATTAATTTTAAAAGATTTTAAACAACTTAAACCTTCTGAAGAAGATTATTTTAAATATAAATATAATATTTTGACAGGAGTAACAGATCCTCCTCATTATATTGTAAAAATACTTTTACTAGGTATTCTTCGCTTTAAAAATTATGGAGGAGGTGACAAAGTTACATGGCATACTTATTTGCAATATAAAGGACATAAATTTGAGATACATGATTTTAAGTTCGGAACTTGGTCTATCAAAAGTACTGAAAACGATGAAGAAACTTTAAAATTAGCAAACGAAATTTATTTCAAAATAAATAGGGCATCAAAACTCCTTGACAAATTATTATACAATAGCCTAAAATACGAAATAAAATCTCAAAATTTTTATTTGAATAATGTATATCACAAATTGCATTATATCTATGAATTTTACAAGAAGAAAGTTCAAGACAAGATTAAAGAATATGAGAGGCTTGATAATATATGCAATGAAAAGAATTTTATGGTTATATACGATAAAATAATGGAAATATCAAAAGAAATATCAGCATATTCTTTTGCTTTGATTCAGTCCTTCTTTTCACTCGTAGAATTTCTGTTAGATGTTTTTTATGCCTTTGAGCAACCATCAATAGACTTTTTTGAGTTCAGGAATAGAGATTGGAGTGAGAGATTCAAGATAATCTTCAATCTTGAAAAGGAAAAGGACATAAAACAAATCTACGATCAAATTATCGAAATAAAAAGAAAATATAGAAATCCGTTGGCTCATGGATTGTATAATGAGGCAAATCTGCTTATCCGTGTTCCTAACATTGGGTTAATACCACTCTCATACAATTATTTGTTAAATGAAGTGTATTATGGTTTTATTGAAATAGTTGACATAAACAATGCAATTAGTATTATCAATACATTCGAGAACTTTTTTACCTTGTTGTGGAATAAAACACCTTATAAATTCTATATGCTATATGTGTCTTACGGATTTCCAATTCCTATGAATAAAACTGCAATATCAAAAATTAAAGATAAAATGACTACCTATGACAACTTCAGGGAATACTTAGAACGGTATGTAGAATGGTTTAACTATTTCAGCTGAAACGAAAAGTTAAATTTTTCCCATACTTTCAAGAGTTTTGCACATGACCTGAGTAACAAACTCATCAGTAGAAGATAACCTATAGCTTATAATCCTTTAAAGTTTAATGGTTTATTATTATTATATTTAAAATTTAAATAAACTTCGAGGCAAACTTAATCACTATAATTTCCTGCCGAAAACTGGTTGCAAAACGAAGCACTTAGTGTAGTCTTTAACAGCATTCGCACTCTCAACTATTTCTTCCTCATCAAACTTCTCAGGCAAAACTAATTTGCAGAAGGTTAACACACTTAATTTAATATTTTTTGTTTATTTAAATATATTATATTAAAAATTAAAATTTATATAAAATTTAAAATTTCAAAAATTTAAATTCTAAATTTATAGAATTAGTTGAGTTGATATTTCTCAACTATTTCCTTAAATGCATTAGCGACGTAATCTACTTCATTCCAGCTTAAACCATAAGTTGATAGTTTAAAATACCTTGTTAGTCCTGGTTTTATTCCATGTATCTTCTTCCTTTTAAGTTCATGATACAAGAAGTATCTACCCTTTTTAGCTTTCTTAGATATTTCGTACAAATTCTCTGCATGGAAAAACATTAAATCGTGATTATGTGGCTTGTCTCCCAATTGTTTTATCTCAAGCTCTTCCATTTTAGATGCGAAGTATCTCGCTTTTTTCACTTCCTCATCCCATTTCTTTACCCTTTCTTTAACATGTGGAAAAGAGGCGATTAAAGTCATAAGTGGAACTCCTCTAACACTGCATCCAAGCAATTCGATTTCTTTATTTTTGTATTTCTTAGATTTTCTCAAGACGATTTCAGCCCACTCCTCTTTCATTCCCAAAACTCCTATTGGCCCAGTTGAAGCCATTGATTTGTGTCCGCTTCCAACTATAAAATCTGCATTGATTTCCTTAAGCTTTATCGGCATTCTACCAACAGCATATGCAGCATTAACAAGTAATGGGACATCGTAATCTTTGCAGATTTTTGCAATTCTTTTCACATCTGGTAAATTCCCGTAATTTCCATCTGGATACGTTAAAACTGCTAGAACGACTTCTCCTTTTTTTGTAGTTTCGTCTAATACTTCAGCGTATTTCTCTGCTTTAATTTTAAATTCTGGATAACCAGTGTTTGGAACTTCTGCTACGTTTAACTTGCATCGTTCAGCAGCTAAATAACTTGTGTAATGTGCATTTCCATCTAAAACAATCCATGCATCTTTCTTAGCTAAGCTGTGCATAACCATAAACTTTGCCTCTCTTGCCCCATGAACAACTCTCGCTACATCGCAACCCAAAAACTTTGGTAATTCTTCGTTTATAAAATTGTATATCGGTGGATTTTTTATCTCTTCAAGTTTCCCTTGGCAAAAATCACATATACTGTATCCATCACCCCATTCGAGTAAAGCTTTTTTAGCTTCTTCAGTAAGCCTACCTCCAGTCTGAATTGGATCTATGTTTATGAAGTTTTTTGTTTTCCTTTCGAGCATTGTTATAATGTTTACAACAGAGTTATAACGGTTACTACGTAACTCAAGATCAAAGCGATTAATGGCGTTATTATCCAGCTTGCAACAATCCTTTTCAGAAATCCAATTCTAACGGATCTTAAGCCCTTATACAAACCAACACCGCTCACAGCACCAACTATACAATAAGTAGTCGATACAGGCATACCTAAGATTGTAAACAACAGTACAGTTATTCCAGCTCCGAATTGTGCTGAGAATCCAGAGAATGGATCTAAAGCAGTAATACCCTTACCTATTGTTTCAATTACCCTATGACTGACAATTCTTGCACCTAAGAACAGTGTAAACGCTCCTAGTATTCCAGCTTGGATTCGATTCAAAATTCCGTAGTGGACTGCTGGTGCTAAAGCTGTGGCAAGCTCATTTGCACCGGTATTAAAAGCTATGATCGAGCCACTTATAAACAACAGTTTCTTTATTATATTTTCAAGTTTAAACATCGGAATCTTGGACGATAGAACTTCTAACAATTTGTACACAATCACTGCAAAAACAAACGCACCAAAAGGTGAGATTATCCACGAAAGAACTATTTCAATTACCGTTGAAGTATTTACGGATTTTCCCAATGCTAAGGCAGAACCGATAATTCCAGCAACAACGGCTTGATGACTTGAAACTGGCATTTTTAAAACATTTGCAAGAACGATAGCGATGGACGCAAGGAGTAGAGGAATTGTTACAATCCTTTCATCTACTTCCGCTATGTTTCCACCAACTGTCTCCATAACGTTCCTTCCACCGATTACGAGTCCAATCAAAACAAGGATGAACAACAGATATATCGCTCTCCTCAAGCTTAAGACACCACAACCTATGCATATCCCGTATGAATTACTCGTATCGTTCGAGCCAATTGCGAACGCTATTGCTATGCATGCTATTAATTCAAGCATTGCGAATTATAAAAAGACCATAAATTTATTTATTTCGGCTAAGAGTTGGGCGTGGATATGCATTCTTAACTTAGTGCGAAAAGCATATATTTAATATTTAAAGCTTCCGCTGCTTTGTCGAACAAATATCCGAAGATTAGGTTGCTAACCCTTCTTAAATGGATTAGAGCTTTAAGAACCGCTCTTTTTCATCATGAGATTAGAGCAACTATACGGTTCTTTTTAGCGTTTTAACGTTTTTACGTGTGATTTTTGAAAATTGTTCGACAAAGCAGCTTCCACTTTAAGTTAACACGTCGGTGGTGATGCAACATTGTTGACGAAGTAACCACAATGTAGTGTCACGACCAACACGTCCACACTAAAATAAAAAAACTCTTGTGAAATGTATAACATATGAAGTACAAGTTCATAGATCATACAGCGGATATTGCATTTGAGGTATATGGAAAGGATTTAGCAGAGTTACTTGAAAACGCAAGTTACGCATTCTATGAGGCATTTGTATATACTGAAAAGGTTCAAAAAGAATACGAGAAGGAATTAGAAATTGATGCAGAAGAACCAGATTACCTGTTGTACAAGTGGCTTAATGAACTCCTATACCTTTTCGATACGGAGTTCTTCGCTGCTAAAGAAGTTAAAATAAAAGTAGAAAACAACAAAGCAATTGGAAAATTAATCGGTGGAAAATTTGACTCAAGTATGGTGAAAGTCGAGCCAAAAGCGATAACTATGCACAAGTTTAAAGTTGAGAAAAACGATATCTGGAAAGCCTTTGTAGTAATAGATATATGAAGGAAATCTACCTACCACTTCACAGCGGAAGAGTCCCCTACTGGTTATTTAAAAAGATGAGAGAGTTAGCAGAACCAATAGTGAAGATAATAATTGACGAATACGGAGAGAAGGAGTTCTTTAAAAGGATATCTAATCCGATATTCTTTCAATCCTTCTCAAATGTATTGGGATTTGACTGGAATTCTTCTGGATCGACAACGGTTTTAACAGCAGTTTTGAAATCCGTGCTAAACAGAGGAGAATTCGATATAAGAGTTGCTGGGGGTAAGGGTTCTAATGCGTTAAAAACTCCAGACGAGATAAAGATTTTTTCTGAAGAATTAGGTGTGAATCCTGAAAAACTCATAAGATTTAGTAGATTTTCGGCAAAGGTTGACAACTCTGCATTGATTGACAACTACTCGATATATCATCATGTAGTGATATTCTCAAAGAAGTACTTCACCGTAATCCAGCAGGGAATGAACCCAGCGGAAAAACTTGCGAGGAGATATCATTGGGATGTTTACACAGATATTCCAAGTATCGAAAACGTTCATTCTGGTATAATTTCCGAAAGATTTGAGGATAGAGTTGTAAACATGACTTCAAAGCTAAGTAGAGAAGCTAGAAAGTTATGCTTAGATATAATTAGAGATAATAGCTTCAAAAGGGATTACAAAAGGCTTATATCGATTTCAAGGTTTAAAGGGTCGCTGTATATTCCAAGGAAAATCGACTGGAAGGCAATTGAAATCGCTTACAACTTACAGCCTGAGAGGTTTGAAGATCTACTACTCATAAGAGGTATTGGCAGAGAAACTATTAGAGCTTTGGCTTTGATATCGGATTTGATATACAATGTAGAGTACGACAAACAAGATCCAGCAAAGTACTGCTTTGCAGTCGGCGGAAAGGACGGAGTTCCATTTCCTATAAGAAGACAAACATACGAAGAAGTTATAAAGTTCATGAAGGAAGTCGTAGAGTTATCTGGGAAGAGAGAACTCCTTCAGAGATTTTTTGTACTTAAACAATTTAACAAATCCTGACGAGTTTACCGTTCTCTATTTTAAATCTACCAATATTTCCCGGTATTAGATCGGCTATTATGCTTTGATCTATTTCAATCGAATAGTTTAAATCGAGATAATTCTCCTTAAACCTACTAACCCTTATAACAACGTCGTAAAACCTCTCAAGTAAAGCCTTAACCTTTTCATCGTAAAGTTTGTCTGCGCACTTACCGATAACTGTTAAATCCTTATCAACGGAATTCAACAACCTTATGATATCCGTTAAACCCTTACGTCCCTCGATAATTGGAAGGATTGAAAAACCGTGAAGTATTAGAACGTCATTCTTCCCAAGCTTTTTAATCGTATTGATAAACTTTCTGTACCAAGTCGTTTCACTTATAAATTCGTACAACTTACCAAAAGTCGTTTCTTTTTTTAATCCGATTTTTATGATATTGATATCTTTAAGAGATTCTTTAGGATACGACTTTAAAAACATTTCTAACCTTCTGTACATCGTTTCAGTGTAAATAGCAATGTAAACATTCTTATACTTAAAATGAGGAATTAAATGATTGAAAAGCAGAGATCTAATGGCATAAACTGAATCGTAAACAAATAGAGTTCTTAAACCATCGAGCTTAGATATAAGACTTTCAAGCTCTAAGATTTTCATCACCTCCATTTGTACAATTAATTACACGATACCACAAAAACATAATAATCTTTCGGGTGAGCTACTCCTTTGAAGGAGCTTCTCCCGTTCCATCCGCCTTCACGGCTGACGACTTCATACGGGAGTTCAGGGCTTGCCACTGAAGCCCCATCCTACCGGACTCTTTATCCGATGGGCTACACTTTGCCCATCTCTCTCCCCTGTCATCGGAAACTTTCCATCTTTTCGTAGGAATTCAGAGTATTTAAAACTACCGCCAACAACCTTCTACTTTGAACAGTAGTTCCGAAAGTAAAATATTTGGCACAGATAAAAATCGTGCTTGATTTTTTAGAAAAAATAACCCCATCAACATTAATTGCCATCTTCCGAATCTGTGAAAAGCTATGTTTTTGTAAGCAATATTTCTATAAAAAACCGATATATAAATATAAATCATTATCGAAATGCCAAAATCTCAAAAGCATAAGTTTTTTCAATGGAGTTCTATGCAACAATGCCACCCGGAATAGAAGATATAGCTTCAGAAGAAGTCAAGAAATTAGGAGGTAAAATAAAAGAGATAAGGAGAAATAAGGGAAGAATATTTTTTGAAGGAGATAAGAGTTTAATTCCAAAACTGAATTTTTTTGCAAGATGTGTTGAAAGGTTTATAGTTTTGCTTGAAAAAAGTGAATTTGAAAGGTTAGAAGACATATACAAGTCGATAAAAAGGCTTGACTTCTATTTTTTAAAAGGAAAGACATTCGCTGTCAGAAGCTTAAGAGTAGGAGAGCACGACTTCACTTCTATAGACGTTGCTAGAGTCGCTGGGCAAGCGATTATAGATAGCTACATGGAATCGTATGGAGAAAGGCTTAAAGTAAATTTAAACGAGCCAGATGTTATAATAAGAGTTGACGTTGTAAACAACGAGTTCTTCGTTGGTATAGATACTACTGGCGATGATGCTTTGCATAAGAGGTGGTGGAGAGTTTACAATCATCCAGCACATCTAAATTCAACCATTGCTTGTGCTATGATAAAACTTGCAGAATGGGATAAGGGTAAGAGTTTAATAGATCCTATGTGTGGAAGCGGAACAATTCCAATTGAAGCAGCATTAATCGGTAGAAATATACCAACTGGAAAGAATAGAGAATTCGCATATTTTAAACTGATTGGAAGAGAAATTCCAAATTATGAAGAAAACAATGATGTAATGGAACTCTATGGAGTAGAGAAGTTTAAAAAGCATGTTATAGGTGCTATAAAAAACGCTGAAAACGCTGGAGTACTAGACACTATAGAATTCAAAGTAGGAGATGCAACAAAGTTAAATGGAGTTTACGATTGCATAGTTACAAATCCACCTTACGGCTTGAGAATTGCGAGTAAAAAGATGATTAGGGAGTTGTACATTAAATTCCTTAAGAGTGCAAAGGATTGCATACACGATAAATCAAAGATCGTAATTATAACGGCAGAGGACAAACTGCTGAGAACAGCAGTAGAAATAAGCAAACTCAACATTAATCATGAGAGATTTGTGAAGTACGGTGGACTTAATACGAGGGTATTCGTCTTAACACAATAGATAAATACATCCATTTGCAATATAACGCAATGAGCGTTAGAGCAAAGTATCACTTTGCATCTATGACTTTTATAGCTGGGATAATTCTATCTATAATAGGGATTGGCTACGGAATTTTTGTACACTTATCCAGAACTTCGGATCCATGTGAAATAAGACTTACATACGGTTTGGTTGGTGTAGGTTTACTCGTTACACTCTCTGGCTTAAACGCCATGATGAAAAGCAGAGTTTCGTATAGTAAGTATATAACATTGATCGGTGCAGTTGTATCTGTAGTAGGAGTTATATCTTTTTTAATCAGTTATCCTGAGAATTGGATGTACCCGTTTGCAACTTATGTAATAGCTACGTACTCATGTGGAATATGCATTTTAATAGGAAACGCTTTTGCAAAAGTAGTTTTAAACCTAATAGAGGAAAAAACAGTTATAAAAGAGGAGATTGCGGAAGAGGAGATAGAGAAGGTAATAGATGAAACAATGAAAAGAGTTGTAGATTTTTCCGATACCTCCATTAAGTTTAAAGATGTAAGTACTGAAGATTTTAAGCCAGGTAAGGCTTTTTTTGAAAAAGACAAAATCGTTAAGGTAAAAGATGATGTTTCGGAGGTTTACGAGCTAAGAAAAATTAAAGAAAGTAAGGTTGAAATCAAGGATGAAGAGATCGATGACATTGCCAATATGCTTAGGGAAACTATAAAAAAGGAGAAGGATAAGAAGTTTTGGAGGTGATTGAGTGGCTAGGGGATTAGACGTCGGAACTATGAACATTGTCTGTGCAGAGAAGGAAGGGGAGAATATAATTTTTACACAGCAGAGAAATGCGTTTTTAGAGCTTGATGCAAGCGAATTAACGAAAAACATGCTTGATGCTGCAAAAGTTCTATACGTACAAAAAGACGACAAGTTCTACATTTTAGGTGATGATGCATTTAAATTTGCAAACGTCTTCAAAAGACCTGCGAGAAGACCAATGAAGCATGGGATAATAAGTCCGGAAGAGAAGGAATCAATACCGATGATAAAGTTGTTAGTAGAAAGATTGCTTGGACAACCATCGAGTTACAACGAAATACTTTACATATCATCTCCAGCGGATCCAATTGATTTGAACGTCAACGTTCTATATCACAGAAAAACAATGGAGGCCTTAACGAGAAGACTTGGATACGATACGTATGTAATTGATGAGGGGTTAGCGGTAGTTTATTCAGAGTTGGGAAAATACGGATTTACTGGTGTTGGAATAAGCATAGGAGCTGGATTAACGAACGTTACCGTTGCATATCTAGCTACGCCAGTCGTATCCTTCAGCATCGCGAAGGGTGGTGATTGGATAGATGAACAAGTTGCAATAGCCACTGGCCTAACAAAGGAGAGAGTTACTGCTATTAAAGAAAAGGATTTCTCCCTCGAAAAAGAATTTGAGATTGGGAGTGTTGAAGGAGCGTTGTCCATATACTACGATGCCTTAGTGACTTATATCGTTCAAAATTTGAAGAGGAAACTTGCAGAAGTAACACCTCCTGAAGCGGAATTTCCAATAGCTATAGCTGGAGGTAGTGCAAAACCAAAAGGCTTTTTGGAGTTGTTCGAAAGGAGGCTGAGTTAAGCTAAGTTACCGATCGACGTTTCAAAGATAAAATTAGCTAAAGAGCCGTTGTATTCAGTTGCAAGGGGTTGTTTAATCGCTGCTCTAACTAAAGAAGGTTCAGAAGTTCCAGAATAAAATTTATATTTGTATTACAAGATCAACATATGGCGTATTACTACGACCCTTTCTCGTTCCTAAGTGGGCTAATATGGTTTCTGTTTCTGTTCTATCTAATAATCGCTCCCCAGCTACAGTACAGACAACTTATGTCCGCAAGAAGATCGATAATGCAAAAACTCGGTGAGAAGAGAGGTAGCAACGTAATCGCAATGATTCACAGACAAGAGAGTATTGGATTATTTGGAATACCATTCTACAGATTTATCAGTATAGAGGACTCTGAGAAGATTTTAAGAGCTATAAGGAGTACTCCAAAAGACAAACCTATAGATCTAATTCTTCATACTCCCGGTGGGCTTGTATTAGCTGCTTCACAAATTGCAAGAGCTTTAAAGGATCATCCAGCTAAAACAACTGTAATCGTTCCGCATTATGCCATGAGCGGTGGAACTCTTATAGCTCTTGCAGCAGATGAGATAATAATGGATCCACATGCAGTCCTAGGCCCGATAGATCCGCAGCTTATGAACTATCCAGCTCCTTCAATTCTAAACGCTGTTAAGAAAAAAGATCCAAAAGATATCGATGATCAAACACTTATAATGGCTGATATAGCTGAAAAAGCGATAAATCAAGTTAGAGAGTTAGTATACGAGCTTTTAAAGGATAAACTTGGAGATGAAAGGGCAAGAGAAGTCGCAAAGATTTTAACCGAAGGCAGATGGACTCATGATTATCCGATCACTGTAGAAATAGCTAGAAAACTCGGTCTAAACGTTTCGACTGATGTTCCACCAGAAGTATACGAACTGATGGAGCTGTATCCACAACCGTTAATGCATAGGCATCCGGGAGTTGAGTTTGTTCCGACTCAGCGAAGGGAAAGAGGTAACACTTAAAAACCTTAATTTCTCTTTATCATTCATGATTCTAAGCTTTGAATACGTTAAAGAAAAAGCTGAAAAACTTAGAGAAATTGTTATTAAATTTGAAGAAAAGATATATGATACTTGGTGGGATAATTTAGGTGAGAAATACGACGTTTTAAGAGATTACGAATTTGCTCCCTTAATCGCAACTATATGCGATTGGAAAATAGATGCAAGTGATGCTTGGAGTATACCGTGGTGGATTTTGAAAAACGTTGGTAGCTTAGATCCAGATAAAATTCTAAGTGCTGATATTAAGAAAATCCTAAAAAGTTATTTCGATTCTAAGCAGGGTAAATTTCCACCGTATATGAAATCTAAAGATCGAGATAATTGGTTAAGAAAGACATCAGAGTATCTAAAAGAATCCCTAATGTATTTTAAAAATGAGAATACAACACCAGTGAAGATGTTCGAAAACAGAGAGTACGATGTAATAGAAGTATATTTCATGCTAAGGAAAATTAGCGGAATAGGATCAAAAAAGGCAAGTATGATTGTCAGAGATTTTATACACAGAACGAAAAATTTAGTAAAAAGACATCCTTGGTTTGATCAAATAAAAAAGAGAAATCCCAAATTTGCAGTTGTCGGTGAAGATAAAACCATAGTTCCTATCGACGTTCATGCAGTTAAAGTCTTTAACAGAATTTTCGGACGCAAATATGGCAACTGGAGAAGGGAACAGGAGCAACATTGGTGGGATTTAGATATTCAACTGTTTTCTAGGCTTGTATTTCCAGAATATCCTGCAAGACTTGACTTGTTATTATGGTATATCGGCAATCGATTTTGTAATAGCAATTGGAAAAACGCCAACTGTAATGAATGTTATTTAAGGCAAATCTGCAATTCAAGTAAATATTAAATATAAACAACTTCAAACCCATATTTTTTAAAATAATCTCTAAACTCCTTTGGATTTTCATTTAATTGCAGACTTTATTAAATCACGTCTAAGCTTTAATATTTCAGTACTTGGGCATTCTTACTGGAAGTTCTTTGAGTTTCTTGAATACCTTTTTCAAAGCGAGTAAATCCGCTTTGTTTGCCTCATCGAGAACATCTTCGGCGTAAGGATCATCAGTGACTCTTTTACACAATATTGCCTTATCAAAGCCGTCCATATTATAGAAGTACCTACTCCACCATTCATCCCTAACATGACCGCATAAAACATCGTGCACTTCCTTTAACTCAGTCGAATTAAGTGGAGCGACTAGGTTAGTTTGAACGAAATAGTGAAGATTTAACGTAGATACATTTGGGCTAATCTCTATCAGAAAGCTCTTGTCCCTTCCACCCCAGTGCACAAATGTATAATCTACCTTACTGCAAACATACTCTTTTATATTCCCTTCATCGAATAATTTCCAGAACTGTTTGATTTCGCCACTATTAAGATCTAGAAAACCAAATAGCACCCAGTCATAATCGTATTCCACATCAAATAGTATTATTTTATCTGATTTCAAAGGTAACGGGTTCAGTAAGTAAATTTCCTGACTGTGTTCCCTTTTGAATTTAGCGTAAGCCCTTCTAATGTGTGATCTGTAAACCCCCTTCGAATTACTCATTAATTTCTGGAACACATCATCGCTAAGCTGCTCTGGACAACTTATGCCGTATTTATCGTACATTTCAAACACAATGAACCAAGGTAGTCCATATTTGTTCTTTATGTCGGCAAGATACTTTAAATCGTCAAAAATCTTTGGATAGTGCTTTTCAACATAACTTCTGAAAGCTTCAATATCTCGCACTGAATAACAGTTCGTGCATAGTATTAATTCCAAATTTTCCCTCTCGAATTCTTGTTCAATTAAAGACGGTATCTTCTCGAATCGTATCTCAGGTTTCATACCCTCATGCAGAGTTATCAGAGCTACATTTGCCCTATCAAGTACTGAATCATGCGAGCTAACGTTAGCTATTATGACGCCGTCAAACGTCGTGTATCTTCCACTACACGCATGAACATGCCCACAGATGATCAATTTTAACTTTCTGTTCTCTTCCATTATTTGCCTTAATGTCAGACTGCCTACAGATCTATGACCAAATCTCTCCGCTCTGTCGAGAAATCCCTTTGGAGGAATATGCGAGACAATTACGATCTTATCGTCCACTCCGATGAGTTTCTTTACGAATTCAAATCTAATCTTTACATAATGTTCGAAGAATGTTTCCTCAGAAAAGTAACATGGCCCTTCAAAGCCAACGAATACAAACGATCCGATCTTAACTATCGTCTTATGAAGATCATAAACCTTATTGCCATATATTAAGGCTCTATCCATTTTGGAGCCATCGTTTCCCCTTACGACTAAAACACCATATCTGCTGTACTTTGCTAGCTCCTCGAAGTAATTCTTGTTTGCAGAAGGAAGATAGTAATACATATAAATATCATCTTCGTAAACTTTCGATATAGAAACTCTTCGTAAATCTTCTAGGCAGTAAATGTTCAAACCCTTTAGATATGTGTATAATCCACCGAAAGAAACAGAATAATATCGTTTGTCGAATTTTACGGATACAATGAGAACATCCGTCGTCGAATCAATTATGGCTATGCTTGAAACCTTTGATCCTTTTTGTCCTTCTGAAATTTCTATGTCTATATGCAAACTACTTTGAAGATTTTCTACAATTCTCCTTATATCCTGTATACCATATACACTCCTGTTACTGAATTTTCTGCATATTTCGCGAACAATAGTAAGTGCACTCTCAAATAATTTCATTAAGTAATCTTCGCTTAGATGTTTCGGTAAGCGAACTATGAATCCGTATCTATTAGTAGTTGTAGAAGGAATTCCTTCCACATTATGTACCGTAACCTCACTAATTGCATTAGAAGGGGATCTTTTTGAAATGAAATCTATGGGCATCGGAGCAAACCTATTTAAGTCATCTCCTGCATATACAATCAAGTCTGGCTTTTCATTCAGATTTTTAACGAATTTTATAATTTCCTCCAAATTTTGCGTCCTATAGTCTGAAAAAGCTAAGATTTTCAAACTACCTTCATGTTTAAATTCTACTACATATCTTGGCAGAAGTTCCGTTACATCTATCCTAGCGCGAGCAATAGACCTTAGGTTATACTCCTGAGAGAGCTTGTTCTTCAAATCGTTTAGTAGTTCGTTTAGCTGTCTTCTTTCATTATCAGTAATGCTTATCTCTCTAATGTTGTTCATATACACTTAATCTTAATTGCTCTGTTGAAAATAAGGTTTGAGGTATAGTGGTAGGGTGGATGTAAGATTAAGGAGAGTCAGATGTAGTATGCAAGTAGTAAGAGAAAATTCTATGAGTTTAGACTTTTCTCTTAATTACGGAGAATATGTCTCAATGCTCCATTTTCTACCGTATAGATAATAAATCATCTAAGGGGATACGTCCACTTAAAGCGTAAGATTTTATATATCTGATATTTAGATTTTTTGCACGAAGTGGACACATTCATCTAAGGAATATAGAGATTTTCTACCACCTCTTGCAGTAGGTCTAAAGATATCTTCGTAGCCACTACAGACCTGTCCACTTAACACAGACACCACCTCAAATGATTATAGTACCACATGAACAGCCTACAAAACAGATTCCAACATCTAACAGGATTTTTAGTAATGGAACAAAAGAAGATTTTAGTTCTCTGTTTGAACACGGATTCAACCAAGCTACGCTTTCCGAAACCTTTCGTGTTCGAATTCCAGATTAAGGATTTCCAGAGCTTGAGTTAGCCAAGGAGCCTTGTCTATAAC
>Ga0190326_1000015_pt1 | contig 26212 bp, 24 predicted proteins | sample 4870111112_MG_FD_165049 | JGI IMG/M metagenome (GOLD analysis project Ga0190326, IMG submission 165049) | Hydrothermal vent sediment bacterial communities from Southern Trench, Guaymas Basin, Mexico - 4870-11-11-12_MG | ecosystem: Environmental > Aquatic > Marine > Hydrothermal vents > Sediment ... | reverse complement strand
TTTGTTTTATAAGATATTACTTCTGTATCTTTAGAATAAAGTTTTATTATTACTGGAGTCTCTTTCAAATTAGAGGCCACTAAGCCAGTTATATATACATATCCACTAATTTGTTTAGTTCTATCAGGTGGTATCCATATATTAAGGTATGGTAATTCTTCAATTTTGTTACCAATCATAATTACAGCTTTATCAATAAAAGCTGGCAAGTCCCCAGTATTTTCTATACTCAATAAAATTTTATTTATATAGTACTCATCTAAATGACTCCAGTATTTAATTTCGAATTTTACATCTTTAACTGTTACATTTACGCCTTTTTCAAAGTAAAATGTCTTTTTATATAAAGTTTTTAATACTAAATATGGTCGCTCCTTAGTGTATCGGTAAGCAATTACGGTGACTGTGTACGTTCCCGGTTTTAGTAGTCCAGAATAATATCTACTTATATACAAGCGTACAGTTTCAATACCATCTATCAAGTCTTCTTTGCATATATCTCTCTTATCAATAGTATTACCCTCTGGGTCACTAAGTACTACTTTTAAGTAATCGTAAGGTAAATTTTCAGGATGCTTGGACTTTACCATGACTTTAATAACAACAGCACCATCTTGGACCTCTGGTTTCCAACATTTTATTTCATAATCACCCCTTTCAGTACATCCAAGGGATATAAATACAAATGATATACAAAGTAGCAAATAACATAAAGTTTTAAACTTACCTATTTTTTTGATCATGATATTTTACACCCCTTTTCTTTTTAATCTAACAGCATTTAATATTACTCTAAATTTTGACACATATTCACAAATTTCTTCAATTATTTTCTTATCTTGTTCATAATATCTCCCAAAGCCTAAAAATAGCCATGGTGATATTGCTTTCTCATTTTTAAGTGTTTCTTTAAGTAATTCTTTAAACCTTTCAGCAAAGCCTCTATAATCCTGTTTACTTAATTTACCTTCGCCTATTTTAGCACCTGAGTGTATCCATTTATTGGATAGATCCATCCATAATTTCTTAGCTATATCATTGGTTCCTAATTCCTCATCTAGGAGAGACATTAGGTTGGTAATATTTCCGACTTTTCTTCTTTTTTTATATTTTATTTTTCCAGCTGTAACATCGTTTACTGTCCTTGCAAAGTAGCACCTACCAAGTGTCTCAAGCATAAACCTAAGTATCGCAATACATCCCAATGGACTACCAAGTTGAAGATACACAGAAAGAGTCCGTGCTAAAGGAAGAACATGTGTTGCAAACCAAACCATCGCTTTCATATCACCTATATCTTTTGCTGGTGGCTCAAATGCATCATTTAATCTATTACGTAGCTCACCAAAAACACTGAATTTATCTTGAAATTTGATTACATCCTCCATAAATTCTGCAAATACTTTATAGCAGTCTATAGTATTTTCTTCGATGAACTTTTTATTCCATTCTATAGTCTCGATAATCTCTTCTATCCACTGTTTTTCACGATTTATATTCTCCATGATTTGTAATAATATTACACATAAACTTAATACTTTCGGTAGTCTTCTATAACAGCTAAAAATAATGCAATAAAAATCAAGACTCTTTTGATTTCCAAGCTTTTGGATAAACTCCCCTTTCCATTAGAACTCTTTGAATATCCACTGCAATGCCGCTTTTAGCTTTGTATATTCTCTCAGCATCCATTAAAGCTTTTCCGATTGCTACCAGTTCTTCTTTTAGCGTAAATATCGCAACGGTATCATCCTTTTTTACAGTTTTTTCTATGTACGCTATTCCTTTAACTGCTAAGTCTGCACCATGACATATAGCATCTACGGCAGTATCCTTTACGACGATCTTTGGTAGATCAGCAACAGCCATCTCCATCGGTTTTATTATCTCCCTTAAATACTTCTCCTCACCCTCTTCTTTCCAAAATACGTATGCATCTAATAGATCATGCAATGTGTAACACATGTCTTCAGTAAACCTACCAGTCCTAATCCTCCTCAATTCCTGCATGTGTGCCCCAACTCCTAATACTTCCCCGATATCTTTACATAGCTTCCTTATATATGTTCCAGACTCTGTTGCAACCTTGAATAGGACGTTTCTACCATCTATTTCAATGATATCTATCTTGTAAACGTGTCTGACTCTAAGTCTCTTTTTTACAGCCGATTTCAACGGTGGTCTCTGGTATATCTTACCGACGAACATCTTCATAACTCTTCGCAATTCCTCCTCTCTCACATCACCGTGCAATCTCATTAAGCAGACGTATTCCTTATCCGATGCCTGTAAAAATTGAACGAGCTTTGTAGCATGCTCGATGAATATAGGTAGTACTCCAGTAACTCTTGGATCTAATGTTCCGGCGTGTCCAGTTTTTTTAACTTCTAATATTCTCCTAACCCATACAACTACTTCATGACTCGTAGGACCCATTGGTTTGTCTATGCAAACAAATCCTTTCCTTATATACTCTGGAATAGGTCTTTTCATTGGATAGCAGCCATATCTCTCATCTGTTTTTGCTTCGTCTTTGATCAAGAAGTTGTCTACTTCAATCACAAATCGTAATAGTTTATGTTAGTTTTTAAAGGTTATTCGACTTTTTAAACCTCTTTTTAATTTCAACGTACAAACCTTCAGGCATCAGAATTCCGAAAGCAATTAGTAGTATATACAAAACTATCTCATCAATTGGAAACATCAAACCCTTTGTAATCTCTTTGATCCACCAGTTCTTCGCTAAATAAATGAAAATTCCTCCAAGAAGTGGCCCGTATATTGTTCCAAGTCCACCCATAACCGCTGATAGTGTTATTAGAAGCATTAGGGGAATATCGTATAAATCTGGACTTACAGTAATTCTGTAGTGAACTATCGATGCTCCACTTATTCCAGCAAAAAACGCACTTATAACAAAAGCTAAAACCTTATACTTAGTTGTATCGATCCCTATAGATTCTGCAAGTTGTTCATCTTCTCTTATAGCTTTAAACTTTAACCCTATGTTACTCCTAACTATAAGCCACATAATAGCTGTACATACGATAAGAATTATCAAAGCGATATAATATCTTCCTATTACAGTTTTTGCAAAGGCGTTTTCAAACCCAATTGAAAAACCTTCTTCTCCACCAAATACATCACTCCATATAAAAACGGTTTGCATGAATACAAGAGGTAAAACAGCGGTAACGAGTGCGAAGTAGTAACCTCTAAGCCTTAGAGTTATAGAACCTATTATAAATCCAAAAACAGCTGAAACCACTCCACCAGTCAAAATTGACAAAAAGATGGGAACTTTAAAACTAAGTCCAATTCTCGATGGAACTTGAAGTAACGCTGATGTATAAGCTCCTAGTCCTATGAATACTGTATGCCCTAAGTTTACTTGTCCAGTGTACCCAGTTATGATATCCCAGCTTACAACAGCTATCGCAAACAGATAAGCTAATCCAATTACGTATAGATATGCTTCAGGTGTAAAAATCGGTAAAATAAAAGCAAAGGCAATCAAAAGTATTGATAGGAGTTTACTTTTCATGAGTAACACCAAACAATCCAGTTGGCTTAACAATCAAAATAGCAATTATCGTCAAGAGCATTACAAATTCCGACCATCTAGCGCCTAAGAAGTTTATTGTAATCACAAGGATGTATCCAACTATAAATGAAGCTATTATGCTTCCCCTTAAGCTACCTAAACCTCCCAAGATAACTATTGCAAATGCATATATCAAGGCTTTAAGGGAGACATCTGGTGTTACTGCAAAAATTTGAGCGTATAGTATTCCGGAGATACCAGCTAAAGCAGATGATATTAGAAAAGTTAGGACGTATATTCTTTCTATGTTTATTCCGACTAACATCGCCGATTCTATGTTTTCAGATGTGGCAGTAATCATCTTTCCGATTTTAGTTCTATTTATGAAGTATTCAAGCAAAATAAGAACGATTAGAGCTACTACTAAAGATAGAATCCTTATATTCGTAATCACAACGCCAGAAATCCTTTGAACACCATGAACAACTGGTGGTAAGGAGTAACCATGTTCCCCAAATAATATCAGAAGTACTTGTGTGATCAAAAGTGCTATTGCAAGCGTAACAATTACTACCATTATCTCGTGATTTTTAATTGGAGAGATCAGTTTGTAGATCAAAACTCCGATCGCACTCGAAAGTATTACACCTATTATCATCGCTATGAGCTCGTTGAATCCAATATTCATAAGGTATACAGCCGTATACGCTGATAAAATAAAAAGAGCACCATGAGCAAAGTTTAGAATCCTTGCGACACCGAAGATTAAAGAAAATCCCGAAGAAACCAAAGCCCAGATTCCTCCAACCACAGCTCCAAATACTATTATCCTTATGAGTTCTTCGATCATCTCCTCACTGCGTATGCTATTAACGCCAAAGTTACTATGCCAACTAAAGCTTCAAATCCGGGAGTTTTCTTCTCTTCTTCCTTAAACCATGGTGGAAGCTTAAGTTTTCCATTTGCAACGTTCTCTGGATATATTATGTACTGCTTACCGTCTTGCCATTGGCAAACCCAATTCCTAACGTATTCATTTCCCCATACTAAGTCATGGTTCTTGTAGAATGCTATAACTCTCGTAAGCTTTACGGGATTTGATTCGTTGAATTTTTCTAAGTACTTTACCAAAACATCTGGATCAAATGGATCTTTTTCCTTCTTTGCTGCTTCTTCAACTGCGATTTTGTAAAGGTATACTGCATCATAAGCTCCGTAAGCTAAATGAGATTCTGGATAATGCCCGTATTTTGCTTTGTACGCCTCTATGAAGTGTTTGCACATATCCGTTGGTGGTGCTGTGATAACGACACCGCCATGTGCTATGAAAATCTCGTAATTCGCTAATCCATTTGTTTTGTTATAGAATTCTGGATCATCGCATGCTAAAACATCACTTCCAGCTAATAGTATCTTTGGCTTTAACGTAGCCCACTGCTTAGCTAATATATCTCCAGTTCCAACTATAGCTAAAATCGGCATTATAAGGTCTGCTTTTTTATCTTCTGCATCTAATATCAGCTGTTCGTATTCGGTGTAACCTCTTGGAACTTCTACATCTTTAACTATTTCAACACCCATTTTTTTAAGTAAAGGCTTGAGGTTATCCATCACTGCATCAGTCCAAATGTGTTCATCCCTTATTATGTATACTCGCTTGACATCGTATCCATTACTTCTAAGAAACTTAACCATGTCTGCTAAATCGTATGCAAAAGTCGTTCCGTTGTTTTGACTTACCCTGAACCAATACTTATACTTCTCGTAGTTCTCCTCAACCTTTTTTGAACAAGCAGGTGATGATGAATCGGCTAAAAACAACGTCTTCGTTTCAGCCATAGTCTCCATCATCGAAAGCATTACTCCACTTGAAAAACCACCGATAATTACGTCTGCTTTTTCCATTGTAGCTAATCTCCTAAACTCTGATGTTGCATCGTCTGGTTTTAACCTTGTATCTCCCCATACGACTTTTACGTGTTTTCCAAGTATTCCACCCTTTGCGTTTATCTCTTCTACTGCTAATTTAACAGCTTTTAGCTCTGCTTGTCCTTCTGGCAATGACATCGGCCCTATTACTCCTATTACAACTTCTTCCTTTGCATCTGCTGCTACTACTGCAAACGTTAGCAATGCCAATGTCAACGCTACGATTCTACGCATGGTTTAAGGGTAATAGTAAAGTATTTAAACTTTGCTAGTCAGATACATTGTAACATGCTTGAAGTCATCGGTGTTTCAAAGAAGTTCGGAGAACTCATAGCACTAAAGAACGTAAGTTTTAAAGTCGATAAAAACGAATGCTTGGGAATTATAGGCCCAAACGGTGCTGGAAAAACTACACTCTTCAATATCATCTCTGGATTTATAAAACCAGATTCTGGAGATGTAAAGTTTAGAGGTGTAAGCATAATTGGTAAAAAACCGAGTCATATCGCAAAAATGGGTTTGGTAAGGACTTTTCAAATAGTTAGGGTTTTTAAAAATCTTAGCGTTAAAGAAAACATCTTCGTCGCAAATTCTCATAGCGATTCAAGCCTTGAAATCTTAAAGGATTTTGGGTTGTGGAGTAAGAGGGATTTACCTGCAAAGAATCTATCTCAAGGAGAACTGAGAAAACTCAGTATTGCCATGGCTTTAGTGACAAAGCCGAAGGTTTTACTTTTAGATGAACCTTTTTCAGCTTTAAGTCCAAAGGAATCTGAAGAGCTCATAAGTATAATCAAAGAGCTTAAAGAAGATGGAATTACTCAAATTGTAATAGAGCATAAGCTTAAAGAGCTTTTCAACGTTGCTGAAAGAGTTTTAGTTTTAAACTTCGGAGAAATCATATTTGAAGGTGAGCCAAAAGAAGCTGTAAGGGATAAAAGGGTGATTGAAGCTTATTTAGGTAATGGATATGCTAAGAATTGAAAAACTCTATGCGTATTACGACAGAATACCTGTTCTCAAAGGAGTTGATTTGAAAGTTGACAAAAATGAGGCAGTTGCAGTCTTAGGGCCTAACGGTGCTGGGAAAACTACTTTGCTTAGATCTATATGTGGTCTTGTAAGGACAAACGGGAGAATAATCTTTGATGGAGAAGAGATATCATATCTCAAGCCATACGAAAGAATTAGAAGAGGTATTTCGATTTGTCCTGAAGGTAGGGGTTTATTTTTGAACATGAGCGTTGAAGACAACTTATTACTTGGAGCTATATCGAGAAGTGATAACTACGAGGATAGATTAGAATACGTATTCAATCTATTTCCAACGTTAAGAGAGAGAAGGAATCAGATCGTAAAGACTATGAGTGGCGGAGAACAGCAGATGTTAGCGATTGCAAGGGCTTTGATGTCTAATCCAAAACTGTTACTGTTAGATGAACCATCAATTGGATTAGCTCCAGTTATAATTGAGAAAATCGTTGATACTCTGAAGAAGATAAAAGAGGATTCGGAGATTTCGATTTTAATAGTCGAGCAGAACATCAATCTTGCATTTGAAATTGCAGATAGGGTGTACATCTTAGCGAGAGGCAAAATAGTAAAAGAGGGACACGTAAAGGAGATAAAGAATTTAGAAGAAATCTACATGAGTTAGTTTAACAGAATTTTTTAATTTAATACTAACGACATCAATCATATGATTGTAGACGAAATAAGAAGAAAAGCTTTGAAGATAATCGATGAAGATTTTGAAGTACTCGACTTCTCACTTGCTTTACCATATACATACGTTTTAATCAAAGGAGAGAAAGGGAAATCTTTAGGAGTTGCTATGACTTTAAGAGAGGAGATAAAGGATTATAGGAGCGAATTCGATGATATAAGTGTTGAATCTTTTATAAAAGGTGTTAACAGCTTAAACGTAGTTGAAAGAACTATTGGCTTAGCTACTGTAAACGCAATTTCACAATACTACTTGAATCCAAATAAAATAACAGAGTCAGATGTAGTTGAAATCTTGAGTGAAGATTTGAAAAGAGTTGCCGTAGTAGGTAACATGATTCCAATTGTTAAAGCTTTAAAAAATAGAGGATACGAAGTTTACGTATTCGAAAGGAATCCATCACTACATGACGAGAATACATTGAGTGATTCGTTCGAATACAGACTTCTACCAGAAATGGATGCAGTTCTGATAAGTGGAACTGCTTTAATAAACGACACAATTGATTTAATCTTAGAGAGATCAAAAAAAGCAAGATTAAAGGTATTAGTAGGGGCAACGGCTCAAGTCCTACCAGAGTTTTTCAAAAATGTTTTAACACACATCGCATCGATTAGAATCTTAGATGTAGAAAAAGTTCTCCTAAGCTTAAAACTCGGTTCGGCAGCGAAGCTTTTCGATAGTAGATTCTCACGTAAATACGTAGTTAGAGTTTGAGCAAATAGTACCTCTCCTTTCTATCCCTCGAATCAAGGTATTTTAAGACTTTAAATCCATCAAATACCGCCGTCTCCTTGTCACCAGTTTTGTGAATGAACAGTATTTTTCCATCTCTCTTCAACTTTGGAATAAAACGCTTTAAAGCCTTCATAGATGAAGAAAATTGAAGAGATAAATCGTTTAAAATTACGTCTAATTCTTCAAGTTTTGATATATCAAACTTAAACGCATCTTCAATGAAGACTTTGACATTAGATCTATTTCTTTCTATTTCTTTGAGTTCTTTTTCAAATTCTCTACTGTATTCGATTCCGTAAACGAATTTAGCTTTCTCACTTGCATAAAGAAGAAATCCACCAGCAGAACTTCCTAAATCTAAGACTATTTCGTCACCGCTGAACAACTTAAATTCTTCATCGATTTCCTTTAGTTTCCAGTAGCCCCTTGGTTTTTCTTCATGTAAAACCTCTATTTCAACATCGAAATCGACATCTGTGGATGGTTTAGTGATCCTTACACCGTTCACTAAGACGAAACCCCTCCTTATGTACTCCTTTGCCTTTTGTCTTGAACTGAAGTATCCCCTTTTAACTAATAGTTGATCTAACCTCATCTTTTGAGTATCTTTGCAACTATTTCAGCTACTTCCATTGGAGTTTTTCCAACTTCTACACCAGCATCTCTTAAAGCTCTTATTTTAGATTCAGCAGTTCCAACTCCTCCTTCTATTATTGCTCCAGCGTGTCCCATTCTCTTGCCCGGTGGTGCAGTCAATCCAGCAACGTATCCCACAACTGGCTTAGATATCTCTTTCTTTATGTATTCTGCAGCAATCTCCTCATCTCTTCCTCCTATTTCTCCAATTAGGACTACTATTTCAGTTTGTTTGTCTTCCTCGAACATCTTTAAAACGTCGACGAAGCTTAAACCTATTATTCTATCTCCTCCTATTCCTACCACTGTAGAATGACCATATCCAAGTCTTGCTATGTTGTCTGCAATTTGATACGTTAAAGTACCACTCCTTGACACGATTCCAACGTTTCCCTCTTTGAATACGTGAGCTGGAAGAATGCCGAGGTAACCCTTGCCCGGAGATATAACGCCAGGACAATTCGGGCCAACCATTATAGCTCCAGCCTCTTTAACCTTCCAGTACATCTTCAACTCATCGTGAACAGGAATCCCTTCGGTAATACACACAATAGTCTTGATTCCTGCGTCAACTGCTTCGTAAACTGCATCGGGAGCGAAAGGAGCTGGAACAAATATCACAGTTGCATTTGCACCGGTAGCTTTAACAGCATCTCTAACCGTATCGTAAACTGGAACTCCGTGAACTTCACTACCCCCCTTACCCGGAGTTACTCCAGCTACAATCTTTGTTCCATATTTTAGCATCCTCTCAGTATGAAATCTTCCCTGATATCCAGTAATTCCCTGGACTATTGCCTTGGTATTCTCATCAACTATAATCGCCATTCACATCACCTCGCAAGCTCAACGGCTTTTTTAGCACCATCTTCCATAGAATCGACGAGATATATATTAGCGTTTGTTTCTTTAATAAAGCTTTCTATAATTCTCTTTCCCTCTTCTTCGTTTGTTCCGGCAAGTCTTAAGACTATTGGCACGTTTATCTCCATATCTTTGAATGCACTTATCATACCTCTGGCTATATCATCACATCTCGTTATTCCACCGAATATGTTTATGAATAGAACTTTAACATCTTTGTCTTGTAATATTATTTCCATAGCAGTTTTCATCTCTTCCGCTGAAGCTCCTCCACCTATATCTAAGAAGTTTGCTGGCTTTCCACCCTCTAAGTAAACGAGATCCATAGTTGACATAGCCATTCCAGCACCGTTTACTATTATTCCGATGTTTCCATCCAGTTTTACATAGTTTAATCCCTTTTCGCTCGCAATTTTTTCAAGTTCTACTGCCTCAGTAAAATCTCTAAGCTGAGCTAAATCTTTATGTCTGTATAAAGCAAAATCGTCTATGTTTAGTCTTGCATCTGCTGCAAGAATCCTTCCATCCTTTGTCGCTATAAGTGGATTGATTTCAGTCAGTTCAGCCTCATACTTTATAAATATGTTGTACAAAGCCTTTACGATTCCAGTTATAGTTTTCCAGTATTCCTTTGGCATTCCAGAATCTATTAGCAGATATCTAATTTGATAGTCGCTCAAACCGTATCTGGGATCAACTGTAACGGTTGCAATTTTCTCTGGATATTCCCTAGCGATTTCTTCTATATCCATTCCACCAACACTACTCATGATTGCGGCAATTCCCTTGTTTATCCTATCTATTGTTAATCCAACGTACATTTCCCTATCTATATCCAACTGTTCCTCAACGTATATCTTTCTTACAACATGACCTTTTATGATTTTTCCGAATAGATCCTTTGCAATCTCTACAGCTTCTTCAACGCTATTTGCCTTTTTTATTGCTCCAGCCTTTCCCCTGCCTCCAACTAGTATCTGTGATTTCAGAACTACTTTGCCACCTAGTTCTTCAGCAGCCTTTTTTACTTCTTCTACGTTACTTGTCAGAATCCCCTTTGGAATTGCAATTCCATGCTCTGCAAAGATCCTCTTCGCTTGGTATTCATGTAACCTCATAGCATTGTGTTAACCCTATACCAATTTATCGTTTACGAATTTTGGTAATGTTTTATATTACAAACGGTTGCAACACTGTATTGATGATGAAACGAGGGCGAACTGACTAAGTGATGACTCCACCCGTTTCTGAATTCAAATAATTCCCTCAAACTTTAAAATTTTCTCAGCCCATTTCAACTTCTTTAATTTTATCTCATCACTCGCATTACTGAAATCAAATCCGATTAATCTTATACTCCTTGCACCAAATTCTTTAGCGATTATTGCAGCCCTATCACCGTCTGTGAATCCAGTAAAGTTGTAAACTCTGTCAAAAGGTTTGCTCTGAGTTGTGGCGATGAATCTGGTCAGCTTTGGAATCACTGATTTAATTCTATTTATATTGTCTCCATGTGCATGTAATACTAAGATACATCCACACCTTTCAAGCTCGATGAGGATTTCATCGGATTCTTCCATGTCTGTAACGTGAATATCTGGAATAAAATTTGGTATAAAAGCCCTTAACTTTAATATACTCTTACCAGCTGTTATTACTGTGTAGCCTTCCAGCTTTGAGATGTTGTTCATATCGCTACTATTCAATGCTCCACCTATCACTGCTACATCCCTATTATGAATTTTTTCTTTTAAAACGGAGCAATCCATAAGTTTGTTTTTTCCAAGTTCATGAATTAATCTTGCAGATTCTTCATCTTCTTCTTTAATAAACCCAAAATCGGACAGAATTTTCGGATAAAATCGTTCCAACCAAATTTTGAGTTCCATGTTTGAACTTTTCAACCAAAAGTTTAAAATTTAATGTGCTTAAACTTTTAAAAAAGGAGGTGTGATCTGGAGAGATGTCTGAGATTTGTCCCATTTGCGGATTACCAAAGGATTTATGCGTTTGTGAGGAAGTGGCTAAAGAACAGCAGTATATAGTAATAAGGACAGCTAAAAGGAGATATGGTAAAGAGGTAACTATAATCGAAGGAATAGATAGTAGTGAGATAAATCTCGAAGAACTCGCAAAGTATTTGAAAACGAAACTCGCATGTGGTGGAACGGTTAAAAACGGAGTAATCGAATTACAAGGAAACCACGTAAATAAGGTAAAGGAGTTATTAATAAAGAAAGGGTTCAGCCCAGATAGAATTAAGGCTTAGTTCTGCTCATTACTCTACTTGCGCATTCCAATATTTTCCTCATTATCTCTAGCTCTCTATCCTTTTCTTTAAGTCTTAGCTCAAATATCTTTTCTCTGCACTTCATATAGTAGTTAAAGGCTTCATATACAACTTCATCTATTACTTCGAATAGCTTGAGTTTGTCTTTTACATCTAAATTTAATTCTTCAGCTATTATATACTTAAGATTTCCTATAAGTCTAATGCTATCCCCAGGAGACATATTAGTGTCACTTGCAAGAAATCTCATTAAATCGTCTAACGCTTCGCCTATATCTGCTTTCTTGTTTTCTTTAAACATATCCATAACTCCTTTGTATATCGTAGTAGTAGCTTCACGAACGTATTCTATTATCTCATCTATGGGTTTTATCGGATACTTTGAAAAAAAGCAATCAGTCCATCTACTTATAATTCTCTCATCTATGTTCATAGATTATACTCGGTAAAAAATTTTTAAATGTTTTCTACGACTAAACTTTTGTAACGAGCTTGTAATGATCGTATTTCGGTGAATACACTTCGCCCATTTGCTTTAGCTTGCTAAGTATCTCCTTGGCCTTGTTTCTACTTATACCCTCCTTTTCTGCTTCATTCAAGATTTCCTCTTCTGGAACACCCTTTTCATAATTTGGCTCTAATCTTTCAATTATCTTCTTGATGATGATAATCCTATCTCTCTGTCTTTTTGAAGTTCCAGAGAACGCATAATCTATGTCTATTTCTCCAGTTTCTGGTTCTATCGCTATTTGCTCTAGACTCTTTCTAATTAGATTTATAGCTCTCTCAACATCTTCAACTTCAACTCTATCACTAAGCCTAACTCTTGCAGAAGCTTCAGCTAATCTTATAATGCTTTCAAGCTGTCTCGCAGTTATAGGCATTGGAGAATTCTCTTTAGCCTTGGATCTTAGAGATATGTAAAACTCCTCTATTTTTCTCTTTGCTTCTTCCGTCAAAACTGGAAATACGTTTTTTCTAGCGTAAGCTATATATTTTCTCAACAGCTCTGGATCTATCTCAGGTTTTATAATCTTTGGATGCATCTTAGATCTCGTTAGGATTTCTCCCAATTCGTGAACGTCAAGTATGTGCCTTGCAAGTTCTCTATCCCTTGTTTCATTTGGCTCATCAGTCATAACGAATATCAGATCAAATCTAGAGAGTAGAGTTGGTGATAGATCTATCTGCTCGGCAATTGGCGAGTATCTATCAAATCTTCCATATTTTGGATTTGCCGCTGCTAATAAAGCACATCTCGCCCTCAAAATTGCGTTAATTCCAGCTTTTGCAATGCTAATCGTTTGCTGTTCAAGAGCCTCATGTAAAGCGTTTCTATCTTCTTTTCTCATCTTGTCAATTTCATCGACTAATGCAATTCCTTTATCGGCTAAAACCAAGGCTCCAGCTTCAAGCGTCCATCTTCCATCGATTTCATCCCTAACAGCTGTGGCAGTATTATGGACTACGATACCGTTCGCTATAAAGCTGTGCGATCCTTCGACAGTTAAATCGTAAACGAATTCATACGGGCTGTCTAATATTTCTTTTTCTTTTACTCTCTCCCAAAGTATATCCGAGTTAGATAGGGATTCGAGATATTCAAGCTTAGCCTTAATTGCTTTCTCCTTTTCAAGAACTTCGTTTAGGATTTTCTCGATTTCATCCTTAAGCTTTTGATCTTCGATTGAATTTAAAACGTTTTTAAGCACTTTGAAGGGAATTGACACGTTTCTGCCCTTTCGAACGAAGTATTCGTAAAATCTTACTCCGAGTTTCTTACGGTCTGCATGTCTGCCTATTCTCAACCTTAGGTCATCGGGGATTTTGAGCTTTATTCTTTCGATGTTTGCACTTCTTTTTATGAACTTCACTGCCCTTTTGAGCGATGACCTTGAGATGTTTTTTCTTAATTCAACTGTGGTTGATCCATACACGTCTTTAGCATTTAGCCCGTAGAATTCTCTGATTTCCCTTAAGGTTCTTGTTACATCTGGGATTACATCTATATTCGTGTTCGCTTTCTTTCGTTGATCTACTGCTGTTTGAAGCTTCTTCAGCTTCTCAGGATGTTCAAATCCTATGAATTTCGCAAATTTCTTTAAGTTATTTCCATAAATTTTCAGTTCGAACTTGTTATGCTTGGAGATGACGATTCTACCTTCAATCATCGATTTTTGACCTTTGGTATTTCTCTTTCTTAGGTGAGATATAATTCCGAATCTCAAGAGTGCGAGCTGGAGCTTTTTGGCGAGCTTCTCACTCGTCGTTTCGAGAGCCACGTAAGATGAGCCGTTATTTCTAAGGATGACTGTTCCATCACAGTCGAAAATGCCTCTTATGAATGCTGACAGCTCTTTATTCGGCAACGATAGCAAGATTTCAGACATATCGAGCCTCGGAATACCGAGTTTGTTTAAGATATGTCCAACAATTTTTGAATTAAACTTCAGAGCGTTGCCATCTTCCTTAACTTCAATATCAAACAGCTCTTTAACGATTTGTCTGAATTTATCTCTAAGATTTTGATTGGTATTTGAGAATCTGATCGTAACTCCGCCGTGCGGTGTTTTCGTAATATCTCCATCTCCAGCAATTAACCCAGCAAAGTATAGGAATTTCTCATCAAGATACTTAGGAAGCTTTATTTTATGACCGTGATACTGTGAGAAGAAATCGATTTTTTCGGCGATTTCCTCCAAATCGAATCCCGCCAACTCTGCAAGTTTAATAAGTGTTGATAACTTTATATTACCTTTGGCGTCTTCATTTACCCAATTGTAATACAGATTGCTCTCATCTGTGCCCAAAAGCTTCGAAAGTTCTCTTGTTGTGATTTTTCTATCTCTCTTTATAGCTTCAATTAAATCCTTAACGAGTCTCTTTACACCGTAAACTGTTACGTTATCTAAGTCCTTGATTAGCTCTATTGTCAAAATCCTCCTCCCTTTATGTTCCAACCTTCTCGCAGTGGCGACAAAATCGTCCTCGCTAAGGTCTTTAGCTTGTTTCCAACAAACTTTACCATCGACAATCGTTAGAATTTTCGTTTCCGGCGTCGTAATTATTTCCTTACCCGTAATCGTTTTAATTCTAACGAGCTTCTCCGGCGACTTAATTTTCCAAAGCTTGTTTGATGTCTTAAGTGCAATCTTCGTCGGATTAATCGTTTGAACTGCTATCGACCCATCTGAGACGTAGATTCCCTCACCGATTCTATTCAAATTTGTGGACTCTACGAGTTTTGATATTTCAACACCGTAGCTCTCCGTAAATATCAGAGTATCTGGTGCTACGCAAAGACCAGCAGTTGTAGTACCTTTACCAGTAGTGTAAACACTTCTTGGAGCAATTCTGTGAACGTAACGTAGGAGCTGGCTATTATGAACGAATATATCATTCGCCACGAAGTTGTGATGCTCCAAAACTTGCAAATCATAAACGAAAGGATGTTCTGGCTTGTAAGTTTCGATTTCGGCAACTTCATCCCAGAATATGTCGGAATTCGCCAGTAGCTCAAGAAATCTGACGTTGAATTCGGCTTGCTTGTTTCCATTAAGTTTGCTCTTAAAAGCCTCAACTATTTTAGATAGGGTATTTCTTGAAGGTCTTCTGTCTCCTCTCTCAAGATGCTGGTATGTTGATCTGCTGACACCGCATTCAGATTGCGTGAGCCCGAGCATCTCTCTGGTTTCTCTTAAAATTGTTGAAACATCGGGAATTACGTCCAAATTTGGATTGTTTTTGATATTCCACGAGCATATTTTAGATTCCACTGTGAATCCTATTTTCTCAGCAAATTTCAGAGCGTTCTCTCCGGTGATAGCGAGTCTGTAATACTTCCTGAGCTTTGGCGTTCTTGAATTTGTTTCGTGAAGCTGGGATATTATTCCGAATCTCAGGAGAAGGTGTTGTATTTGTATAAGTAGCTTTTCGGAAGCTGAAGCAACCGTAATCTTCGGTCTTCTTTTATCAACACTGGCTTCAGCGTCGAAGAAGGCTGAAAGAAATGCTTTAATCTCCTCTCTGCTACATCTGAAAAGTAAGTCGGGAACTCTCTTCTCTTTTGATCTGCCATTTATTCCTAAGAGATCGAAGAAGTTGTAAAGCTCCACACTCGAAATTATAACTTCTTTTGCTGTTTTATTTTTTCTAAGTTTCGGATTTAAGCCTAATTTTTTAGCATAGTTGATGAATTCGTTGATAAGCTTATCATCGTTGTTCGTGAAGTATATGGTTGCACATCCGTTTCTGTTTTGAGAGTATCCTTCAGCTATGAACAGCGCTACGAATCTCCAAAATTCGGGAGACGTTTTTTCTGGTAACTTTAATCTTACAGCATTTCTTGCTTTGGATTTTTCGAAATTGTTTGGAATCGGTTGCGGTTTGCCGAATACTGGAATAATCCTCGGTGTTGCTATTAAATCACCCTTCTTCAAGTCTTTAGCTTTAACGGTGACGAATTTGCCATCCCTTATTGTAAAGAATGGATGAGTTGGCGTTACCCTAATCGATCTACCGGTCTTAGTCCTAACCTTAAACATAACATCTGGAGCGAACCTCTTCCAGACTATGTTGGCTTTTGAAGCTCTTAGCTTTAGAGTGCAAGAATCGAGCGAAACTACGTCGTGATTTGTCTCAGCGTAGTATCCATCATCTATTTTTCTTTTTCCATTCGTAAGCACTTTCTCGACTAAATCCCCTATCTTCACAAGACTTCCGTCTGAAAGCAAAACCTCGGTATCGTAATCAACGCATTTGGCTACGCCGGGATCTCCCACAAGCAAAATGTGAATGTCCCCCCTGATCTCGGTTCCGTCGGGGAGCTTTTTCGGAACACCGCCAAAAAGCTGGAGAGCTATAGCCAACTTTATATCATCGTAGCCGTATATAGCTGGAGCTATTGATTTAACTATTTTATCGTATATGTTTTCATCTCGGCTAAGAGCAATTATTTTTTCTTTATCTTCTTCGGTAATTTCAAACTCTTCGTATTCCTGCTGTAAAACTTCTATTGAGTTTCCCTCAATGTATAAATCCATGTGAGCTAATCTCCTTTGACTACCCCTCGGCTTAGCTCTGACAATCCCATTTATCACTACTCTATCTCCGGGATTTATCTTTCCCGCTAGATCTCCTTCGAGTATTACATCTATTGTCTGGGGTTGTTCTCCACCTTTTAGATTTTCGGGAAATTCCTGAATTCTAACTCTTTGACTGTCTATTGACTTGCATTCATCTGGTAGTAGTACTAACCTTCTCGATTTGCAGTAATTACATTCAGACGGATACTTCAAAACGATATCATCCTGATGAACAAACATCGTATTTGAGCAGTTTAAACATCCAAATGCAGCTTCAACTATTCTGGGACGAACCTCTGTTACCTTCCTAACTATTCCTTCAACGGCAATAAACTTAGATATGTGCTTGCTTCTAAGATTTCTTATGAGGATCTTCTTTGTAGTAGGTAGATTGTAAAATCTAACCCTACAACCATCAAGCGATACACCGTATATATTAGTTGTATTTGCTAATCCCTGCTCAGCATGCTTTATCACCACATCTGGGTTTTCAAAGAGCTCATCAGCTAAACTACCACCTTGAAACTTACATAGATGTTCGGTTACATCAACGTATAGAGATCTGAAATCGGAACCGTGTTTAATTTTATACGCTAACTCGTTTATCTTTTCTTCATAATACCTCTCAAAGAACTCAGTCCAGAGTGTAGGCGTACTAACCATTAAATTACATGATATACGTAAAAGCTTAAAATTTTACCTCCTAAGTATATCAATGATTCCAAAAGATCTCGCTTATAGTTATCTTAAAGATTTGAAGAGAGATGTAAAAATAGTCGTTTATAAGAGTAGAGATATGCTAAAATTTGCTGAAGAGCTAAAAAATCTCAGTGATAAGATCTCGATTGAATTTCATGATTACGTAGAACCAAAATTAAATATACCAGCTATATCTGTAAGAAACGTCTTTTTCCACTTCATTCCGATTCATGAACTCGAATTGTTTTTACAGACTATAAAGTACATCAATTTAAAGCATAGATACGATTACAAATGTGATGTCTTAACGTTTGTATCTCGATTTTGTCCAAACTGCAAGATAACAGTTGATTCAATAAACAGAATAGCTATGGAATCCAAAATAGAGCATCACATAGTAGATGTCTCTGAAAACTCCGAATTTATAGACAAGTTTAATATCGTAAGTGTTCCCACGACAATAATAAACGATTTCAGAATAACGGGTGCGATTAACGTAGATGAAGCTAGAAAATGGATAGAACTATCTGTTAGCAAGGATTATTCAGAATACTTTGTAGATAGGCTTACTAAAGGTGAGCTTGATGTCGTAAAAGAGGTAGTACTAGCAAATCCTAAGCTTTCAAAAGTTTTAGCAGAACTGATAGCCCATAGAGATTTCATAGTTAGGTTGGGAGCTATGGCTGCACTTGAGTACTTGCAGAAGATATATCCCCATGCAACGAAGTTTGCAAAAGACGTGGTTATATCTCTGTTAAATCACGACGATTCGAGAATTAGACAAGATGCGGCTATGATGCTTGGAATAATAGGAGATAGTGAAGATATACCTCTACTTAAGAAGTTTGAATCCGATGAGGATATAGGTGATGCCGTAAAGGAGTCTATAAAAGCAATTAGGAGGAGAGAAGATGGTTGAGATAGAAATAGACTCTATAAAATCTACTTACGAAATGAGGGGGGATAAAGCAGTTTTAATGTGTCCTCCCCATCCACTTATGGGCGGAAGTCGATTTGACATAAGGCTTGAAAGGATTTCTGACGAATTAACAAAGAAGAATGTGTCAACTCTCCGTTTTGATTATAGAACTCCGTATAGAAATGGAATAGGGGAGATAACGGATGCAGAAATCTGTCTTAACTTTTTAAAAGACAGACATAACACTGTAATAGTTTTAGGTTACTCGTTTGGTAGTGTTGTTGCATCGAACATCGCTAAAAACTGCGATGCAGCAATCTACATTTCCCCGCTTAAGAAGATTGATTCGATTGTGTTTAAAGATTGCTCGATTCCTAAGCTTTTCATAATAGCTAAAAGGGATCAAATAGTATCGATTGAAGAAAGCTATGAGTTGTACGAAAAATCTTCAGAGCCAAAAGACATCGTTGAAATAGACACAGATCACTTCTACTTTGGTAAGTTTGATGTGCTTACAAAAGTCGTTATCGATTTCGTTTTTTCGATTTAACAAACGATCTATACTTTCCCTTCTCGATGTATTCCTCTATTTTTCTTATAAATCTGTCTCTAGTCCTTATTATCGGAATTATCGTCATATCACCTCTTATATCCTTTATCTTGTCGGAATACTCTACTATATCATCGTTACCGTAATACAAAACCCAATTCTTGAAATCACCAACTTCTGCAAAAGATGCATAGCTTATGAGTTCTACTACTGCAAACTTACCGTCTATTATCCCATGAAGCGTTTCGTAATCAACTAAATATATTCTCCCGTTTGAATAGAATAACCTCTCAGCTTCTAACGCTATTGCTTGCCTAACGAATTCGTCAAGATCAAACTCCTCTGGCTCATCAAGCATCACTGGCCCTATGTAGATTATTTGATCCATAATTGAGGGTTTTAAAAATAGATTAAAACGTTGTCGGTATTAGATATTCCGTAAAGATTTTAATTAATCTTAGTAGCTTTAAAATCCTTAATGAGATTTGTTTTTATAATCGCCGAGAATGAACAAAAGGAATTGAAAAACTACCCATTTCAAGATGAAGTAAGAGATATGCAGAAGTTCTTTAAGAATAACATAAAAGTGTTGGGTGAAAACTTAGAGTTCATTGCTGAAAGTGTAAACGTAACAGTTGGAGGGACTTACAGAGAGATTGATATACTCGCTTTAGATACGGAGCAAAGGGTTCCAGTGATTATAGAGTTAAAGAAGGATGAAGCAAATGAAGAGGTTTTACTTCAGGTGTTAAGATATGCAAGCTGGGTTGTTAACAATCCTGATAGTGTAAGATATCTCCTAATGCAAAGAGAAGAACTTAAGCGTTATATAGATGATGTAAATTTCGACAATGTGAGAATTATAATTGTCGCTGAGAGGTTTAAGGATTTACTCTTATCTCTTTCACAATACATATCTGGGTTTCAAATAGATTTCGTCAAGTATGGAAGATATATCAGAGAGGATAAAAACGAGCAGATAATCATCATTGAATATATAAAACCACCTGAAGAACTATCCCGACGAGTTATATCATCCATTGAGGAGTATAGAAGAAGAGGAGTAAGGGAAGAATATCTCGAAATCGTTAGAAAATCGTATGAATATCTTATGGATTTAATTTCAGAGAAAGGATGGGATATTACACCAAGATTAAACGAATGGTACATTGCGTTTCAGATAAGAGGTCCTGTGTGGAATATCTATGAAATTCGCATTAGAATGAATAATCCGCCATGGTTAGCTATAAGACTTGGCGATGATTTTAATCCAGAGGAAGTTGGCTTAAGTGTTGAGGTGTTTAACAGTAAATTTAGGCAATGTCCATACGGTGGATTTTGGAGAACAGATCTAACGAGTCCTGATGACATCAAGCAATTTGAAAAATTACTTGAGCACTCTTATAAAAAGTATTATACAAGCACTTAAGAACAAGTTGAGCTTATTCGATTAATTCATCATAAATTTAATCGTAACTCATGTTATGTTTAGATCTAATAACAAAAGTTAACTGTAATTCAAAAATTAAAATTCTTATTTAAAGTTTAAAAATAATGTAAATTAATAATTTTAAAAATGGACTTAGCAAAGCTTAAATAGCAATTTTTAAACTCCTTAGCTCGGAGGTGAAAAAATGACAGAGGCAGTAGTATACGTTGGTCAGAAGCCAATAATGAATTACGTGCTTGCAACCCTTACTCAGCTAAATGAGGGAGCAGATAAAATAGTTATAAAGGCAAGAGGTAGGGCTATAAGCAGAGCAGTCGATGTAGCGGAGATCGTTAGGAACAGATTCATGCCAAACCTAAAAGTTGAGAAAATAAGCATAGATACAGAGGAACTAGAATCCGAACAGGGTAGAAAGGTTAACGTGTCTACAATAGAAATCGTTCTTGCAAAAACTTAGTCCTCTATAGCTTCTCTCCCCTTTTTCAATAGTAGTCTATACCTCGGATTGTTCATAGCACTTATAAGTGCCAACATCATTTGTTTCAGTTCTTTCCGTTTTATTTCTGCATATCTATGTGCATGAATTAACGGCAAAAGATATCCGTCCGCTTCTAAGCTTATTAGCATTCCTATTAGTTCATCGTCAACTTTTCTATTAGACTCTACTAAGTATATATTACCGTAATCGATCAATCTCAAAAATGCTGCGTTGATATTATTTATTATGTTTTTTATATTTTTGAACTTTTTTAAAATGAATTTCGAAAGAGTTGTTTCTGGTTCAAGAGACCACTTTTCAGTGTTTTTACGCTTAAAAGGTATATAGGCCGCTTTTTCTTCTCCGAACTGTTTTAATGCAAGCATTTCAAGGATTGGAGTATCTGTCAATTCTTGAGAATCTACGAACTCATTAGTATAGAAACTCTTAGCAACGAAAGCTACGTCTTTGTCTAAAACCTTATTGAGTGCGTGAAGGTATTCTATGTACTCTAAGAGAACTACTAAGTTCTCTCTATCTTGATTGTTTCCTTTTCTGTAGCTTTTTTCTATTTTTTCAAAGTACTTAGATCTGCTGAGTAGGGTTTCCCTTCTACCTCTCCCTTCTTTTACATCCTTTTTGATGTCATCCCACCAAAGCTCTAACAATTCTAAGAATTCGTTGAGAAGGTTTGACAACTCATAACAATTCTCTAAGTTTTTATACGTGTTCTTTTCAGCGTAAACTGGTGGTCTTATGATAAATCCGCTAAGAGTTCCATCTAACAGTATGAGATCTACGTCGTCAACCATTGCTCCAGCTCTGAGTTCCATTAGTGACATGTGAAGTCTAATCCTCTCATCAATGTGTTTGTAAGGCTTAAGTGTTGTTACATCGTGTAGCTCAAACAGTTCATCTCCAACTGCAACACCGGAAACGGCATAGAGCACTACTCCACTAAACCTCTCGCATCCCTTGCTACCATCAACACCGTAAGCTTTGCATTTAATCGGTTTCGGTAGTTCAAGCCATTTCTTATCGATTTTATCTGCTATTCTTTCCACTACTCTAAGCGTTTCATCGAGTTTCTCTGAGAACTCCTTTAAGATCCTATCGCTGAGTCTGAACAGCATAGTTAAATCCTTTTGAATTTTCCTTCTATTATTCCAGTGTAGTATTTCAGTGGAGCCCCTATTTTTAGCCCTTCTCCATCCTTTATATCGAGTATTCTGAAAGTTCTCTCGTGATCACCAAATCTGTTTTTAACTACCGCTATAGCTTTTAAGAGTTCACCCTCGAACTCTACATGCCTCCCAATAAGCAAGTAATCGGCGAAGTAACTTATTCCGTAGCCAGTTAGGTGAAACACGTCTACAGCCTCTGGAGTTTCAACCACTCCAATTACTAAGCAACCACTCGATTTTAACATTCTTCCAAGTTTTGAAATAACATCAACGATGTGTTCTTTTGATATTCCATACAGTTCGAGTACGTTTATCGGATCGATAACCACTACAGAAGGTGAATACTCTTTGAAGTCTTCGACAACTGTGTTGTAAAACTCACCAATGCTCGATAAATCCATGCATTCTTTAACGATTAAATTCTTTGGCTCATATCCAAATATCCTTTGAATCCTTTCAAGTATTACATCCTCATGCTCGTCGAACGAGTAAAATATTCCCTTTTCGCCTCTCCTATCGTTTTCTATTAATATCTGTAGACTTAGATTTGTTTTTCCAACTCCAGTCTTTCCAGCAATTATTAAATACGAGCCTCTGACTATTCCACCCTTGAACATCTCGTCAAGTTCTCTACTTCCAGTGCTGATTACTTCCCTTTTCCAAATCTTCTTTGGCTCGTATGGTATTATCGGATAAACTTCTAAGCTTTTAGGCTTAATTTCGAAGTAGTGATCTCCAACGTACGCATCGCCTCTGAACTTTAAAAGCCTTAGCACTTTTAAAATCTTTCCGTTCTTTTCTATTCGATCTAGGACGATCTCACCGCTCATTATATAGCTGATAACCTCTCTTCCAACTTCTTTGTAAGCTTCTGCAGATATAAGAGTTGTTGTACCAGATGCACTCAATTTGTACATTATCGTTGAAAGAATCCTTCTGTATAATGCAAGGTCTTTTACCATATCCGATATGACTCCAATACCATCTATAAAAACCCTATCTGCATCCTTTGTGACATCGTCTATGGACTGTATAAAGCTAAAGACTTCAGATTTCGTGTCTGTATCCCAGAACATTATGTCTTGGCTTAAAATGTTGACTTCTGTGAGTTTATCTACGAACTCTATACTGTCTACTGGTATTTTGAAGTCTTCAGCTTGTGCTTTAACCTCATCTTCGCTTTCATCGAACAGTATACACACCACTTTCTCTCCTTTTCTTGCACCTTCAGCGAGAAAGTGTAATCCGAACAGTGTTTTTCCAGTTCCGGGGCCACCCTTTATTAGATACGCACGACCCTTTATAAAGCCACCTTTAAGAATTAGGTCTAACCCCTTAATCCCCGATGAGATTCTTACCATTATCATCACCTAACTCTAAGTGATTTTTCAAAAAGAAAAAACGAGCAGATTATTAAACATTTTCTTCATTACGATTATGCGATTTCCACGAATCTCATCAATGAAATTAAAGTTATGCAATTCTACCAATTCTCTTGATTTCCTCTACAAATTCATTGAAATCCCTTGCGAGAGCTTCCGCTTCTCCAGCAGAATGCCAGACGTATTTAACCCTTCTACTGTCAATCCCCACACTTTCTAGAGCTTTCTTAATTGCATCTATCCTCTCCTTTGCTTTAAAATTCCCGTATTTAAAGTGACATTCTCCAAGTCTGCAACCAACTATTAAAACTCCATCAATTCCCTTCTTCAAAGCCCTTAAAATCCACTCTGGATCAACTCTTCCAGTGCATAGAACCCTTATAATCCTTATATTTGGCTCGTATTGAATCTTTGTCGTTCCTGCTAAGTCTGCTGCTCCATAGCCACAATACCAGCATACAAAAGCCAAGATTAACGGATCAGCATTCTTCTCTTCAGCTAAAGCATCTATCATTGCTTCAATCCCTTCGTTACTAAAGAATCCCATGTCTATTGCATCCATTGGACAAGCGGCAACGCACATCCCGCACATAGTGCAAGCATTCGGATCAATTCTTGCTTTTTTGTCTACAGTTATAGCGTTGAACTTGCATACGTTTACACAAATTCTACAACCAATACACTTATCTTCGTCAACGTAAGCGTTGTACGGATCGAATTCTGTCTCACCACTGAATATCAATTGCATAGCCTTAGCTGCGGCTAATCCAGCAGTGGCAACACTATCCTGAATGTCCTTAGGGCCTGAGGCTGTTCCAGCGACAAAAACTCCTTTAACATTAGTCTCTACTGGCTTGAGTTTTGGATGTGCAACCTCGTAAAAACCGTCTTCTCCAACTCCAATTCCAAGTTTAACAGCTAAATCCGTATTTCCTTCGAGTCCAACAGATAAAACTACTAAATCGAATTCTTCTTCTCTAATCTCTCCCTCCAAAGTGCTTTCATAGGTTAAAATGAGGTTTCCATTTTCCTTCTCATCTATCTCTGCAACCCTTCCCCTTATAAATCTAACACCTTTCTGCTGAACTTTCTTGTAGTATTCTTCGTACATCCTACCAAAAGCCCTTATATCTATGTAAAATATCGTGATATCTGTATCTGGATATCTCTCCTTTATTATGTATGCATTCTTTAAGCTTATCATGCAACAAACTCTACTGCAATACCTATTCGTGTTTTCATCTCTGCTACCAACGCATTGAATAAAAGCAATCTTCTTAGGCACTTTCGAATCTGAAGGTCTTAAAAGCTTACCCATCGTTGGGCCACTTGCAGAAAGAAGTCTTTCAAGCTCAATAGTGGTTATAACATTTTTATATCTTCCATATCCGTATTCTGGTTTTTTTCTTGCATCGAAGACTTTGTATCCCGTAGCGACTATTATAGCACCGACTTCAATTTCTATTTCTTCAGGCTCTTGATTGAAGTCTATAGCTTGAGGTTCACAAGCTTTTTCGCAAAGTCTACAACCTATGCAATGCTCCCAGTCTATCGCTGCATAGAGAGGTGTTGCTTGAGGTATTGGAATGTATATAGCCTTTCTAACACCTATTCCGTAATCGAACTCATTTGGAACTTCTACTGGGCATACGCTACTGCAATCATCAATACAACCCTTACATTTAGTTACATCGACGTATCGGGGATGTTTAATCACTTTTATCTTGAAGTTTCCTACCCTCCCGCTAACCTCTTTTATCTCAGCGTTTGTAATGACTTCTATATTTTCATGTTTCCACACATCACTCATCTTTGGTGCTAAAATACAAATAGAACAGTCGTTAGTTGGAAAAACCTCATTTAATAAAGCCATATGTCCTCCAATCGTTGGAGTTTTCTCTATTAAGTAAACTTTCACTCCAGCATCTGCCAAGGTTAAAGCAGCTTCAATTCCAGCTACACCTCCACCGATTACGGCAACAGATTTTTTAATCCCTATTCTCCTACGTTCTAAAGGTTTGTTCGTTCTTATCTTTGCTACAGCCATTCTAATCAAGTCTTTAGCTTTTGCCGTCGCAGCTTTTGGCTTTGCAGAATGAACCCAACTGCATTGCTCTCTAATATTAGCCATCTCAACCATATACGGATTTAATCCTGCTCTCATCGCAACTCTTCTAAAAGTTGCTTCGTGAAGCCTTGGACTACATGCTGCAACAACAAATCTATCCAGATTGTATTTCTTTATAGCTTCTACAATTTCCTCCTGACATGAATCTGAGCATGCGTATTTTAAATCAGTAGCGTAAACAACTCCATCTAATTTTTTTGCGTATTCCACAACTTCCTCAATGTTTACAACTCTCGCTATGTTTAAACCGCAATGACAGACGAATACACCAATCCTCATCTAAAGAACGTATATTTCATGTTTTAGAATCTTTCTCTTTTAAGACGTGATAACATAATTGAAAATTATTTTAAAGTCTAGAGATAGGCTTAAGAGATGATAAGGGATTTAGTAAAAGGACTGAGGATATTTGAGAGAAATAAGGTACCAGAAGAGATAAAGATATTAGGCATAGCGATTTACTTTCAAACGTCATCTTTCAGGAAGAATCCTATCTGAATTGCATCCCGTTTCATATAACGCTGTAAGAAGATGGATAAAGAAAATAGAAGAAAGATTACCAATTTCGACAGAGAAGAAGAAAAGAAATCTTAAGATGAAACAGTTGTTAA
>Ga0190326_1000014_pt1 | contig 26866 bp, 43 predicted proteins | sample 4870111112_MG_FD_165049 | JGI IMG/M metagenome (GOLD analysis project Ga0190326, IMG submission 165049) | Hydrothermal vent sediment bacterial communities from Southern Trench, Guaymas Basin, Mexico - 4870-11-11-12_MG | ecosystem: Environmental > Aquatic > Marine > Hydrothermal vents > Sediment ... | reverse complement strand
GAGATTCAATTGGCAGATCGTGGGGAACTGCAAGAACTCCTGGATGGGAAAGAATTGTAGAAGAAGTATTAAGACCAGCGTTACCATGGAAAGTACTGCTGGAGAGATTCATAAGACAGTCTGCAAAAGCAGATTATCGATGGATTCCATTTTGTGTTACACCAGAAACAAAAGTTGCAACTAAAGAATTCCACTTACCTATAGAGCAGATTAAAGAAGGTGACTATGTACTTTCACATAACGGAAAGTTCTACAAGGTAAAGAGTGTTTTGAAGTTTGACTATAATGGAACAATATATGAAGTGAAGTGCAGATATTGCTTACCATTTAAAATAACTGGAGAGCACATAGTTCCTACAAGAAGACTCAAGTATAAGAAAATGGATCGAAAAGGTCACAAGTACAAAGCTGTGCTTACAGAAATTGAGTGGAAGAAGATTGAAGATCTGAAGAAAGGAGATCTTCTTGGAATTCCGATTCCAGAGGGCATATATGATTACGAGGAACTTGATCTAAGTAAGTACATCACGAAAACTCTAGACACTAGAACAAAAGGAAAGCTGACTAGACAACTAAGATTAGACTATGATATGGCGGAGCTAATGGGAATCTTTGTAGCAGAAGGTCATGCTAGTAACAGCTATCTGTGGTTCAATCCAGGACTTCATGAGAAAGAATTTATTAGTAGAATTATAGAGCTGTCAAAGAAGTGCTTCAACTTATCAGATGACGACATCATCATCAGAGTAGATGAATATGGAGGTGTAACAATAAAGTATTACGTCGGAAGACATATAGAGAAAGCCTTCAAGGAGTGGTTCTATGATAAATCTGGAAAGTATACTGCAAAGCACAAAAGAATTCCATCATTCATACTCTATCATAAGGACTTGGAGATTCTTAGGAGATTCTTAAAAGGATATTGGCTTGGAGATGGCAATCACGACTCATGGAAGAAAGCTAGAAGAATAATGTTTAGAACTTCATCAGAGATACTTGCAAGACAATTGCAACTAGCAATTGCAAGATTTGGAATTGCAGTGGAAGTGTTACAAGACAGAGACTATAATTACTACAAAGTACATCGGCTAAGAGGACAAGATGCAATATTTACAGGACCAGGTTTTCAGATTAAAGGAAGACATTCAAAGCTGTTTACTCTTCTGGATTTAGAACCTCCAAGAAAGCATAAAGAATATGAATTCTTCAAGGTAGCAGATGGATTTATCTGGGTAAGAGTAAGAGACATCAAGAAGATTAATTATTCTGGTACATTGTATGACTTGCAAGTAGAAAATTCTGAAACTTACACTGTAGAGAATATAGCTGTACATAATTCAAAGAAATCTTATGCTGCAGGAGTTATATTACCAGGATTAGCAGGAGAGAAGCTAACTGTTGTAATAGCAGTAGACTCAAGTAGCTCTATTACAGATCAAGAGTTCCAATGGTTCGTATCAGAGACATTGGCAATACTGAATACATTTGAAGCTGTAGAGGCATGGATCATAGTCTGTGATAATGAGATCAAAGGAGTACAAAGAATAATGTACAGAGGTCAGAAAGTAGATCCCTCTATATGGAGAGGAGGAGGTGGAACATGCTTCAGACCAGTATTTGAGTTTGTAAAAGAGAAAGGAATTAGACCAGACGTCTTAATATACTTCACAGATCTTGAATGCTATGATAGAGAGTACTGCTATCCAGACTTTATACCTCCATATAACGTCCTGTGGATTTGGGTTCATGATCCCGGAGTTACACATCCTAGAGCAATGCCTCCATTTGGAACTGTAATAGAGTATAGAAGACCAAGAGTTGTGTAGGAAATTGCAGGAGGTGATTTGATGAAGATCATTAATGCATTTATTGTTTTTGCAGATCTCGACGAAGAGACTGAAGCCTTTGCGATAAGAGACGAGGCATACGAATTTGAAGGTACTGTATGGGAGCTGTTAGTAGAAGTTGGTAGCAGCGATTATTGCTTTGTGTACGTTCTAGACGAATTAGATGTACTTGCAGACATGTTACACAGAGACAAAACAGAAATATTTTCTAGATTGGATCCTGAACTTCAAGACGAATTAGGAAGTCCTTCAGCTATTCCAGACAATGTGTTCTATCCATTTCCAGAAGATGACTGTATTGAATTTGTAAGTTTTTCTTTAAGAAAGGCTGACATTCATCTCTACGGAAAGTTCAAGCAACTAGTCAGAGTCTCGTGTTTAATAGAATCAGTAATCGATATAGAACATGAGAAATTTTGCGTAAAGTGTCACTGGCACAGAAACTACAAAGTTGTTCCAAGAGAAGAACTTGAAGATCTTGGAAGTCTCGAAGAATTTGCAGTACTTCTTGGAAAGACACTTGAATAGGTGACATGATAAGGAAGACTGATATGAAGGCATATATGATATGCTGTGAGCTAATTGACCATGAAATAGCTTCTATTCCAATAAAGACAGCAGCATATGAATTTGAAGGAAGCATATGGGAATTGATAGTCACACTTGCAGACTTTAGAAGAGCAGTAAGCATTCCTGAAATAGAAGTAGTATATATCTTCGAAGACACAAATAATTTCTTGGAAGCTAATCTCAGAGACAAATATGAGCTATTTGATAACCTTGACAAAGACAGTCGTAGGATCCTAATAGAAGTCTTTGGAAATGTAGCAAGTATTCCAGATAATGTCTTTCTTCCAACTCTTTCTGACAATTGCATAGAAGCTCAACTCTTTGACGGAGGTTTTTCACTTGTAGCACATGGAAGTTATGAGAATGTGATAAAGCATTGTGAGATTATACATATAGAAGTGACAACTGATTCTATATTACTACGTCTATGGGTAAGAGGAAGAGAATTTGAAAGTTTTGAAAGTGTGATACCGAAAAGAAAACTAGAAGGGCTAGATTCACTAGAAGAACTTCTCGTGCTCATAGACAATGAGTGCATGAAATCAAGCAGACATTCTTAGAGACTCAAAACAAATCTTAGGAGAGAATCTTGGAGGTGAGTAAATTATGAAGGGATATATAGTTGTTCTTCCTTGTAGAAGAAGTGAGCTAAATGACGTTGCGTCTGCTTATGAATTTGAAGGAAACTTTGCAGACCTTTTTGAATTCTTTGTTACAGATGCAGTCAATCTTAGTAACTATTGGGAAGTAGCAGTAATATTTGTTACTAACTTGGCAGACATAATGGAGATTTTAGAAAAGTCTAGAGAAAGAGACAGACAGCTATATACATTTGCTGGTGAATTTCTAGAGCTTGAAAGTCTTTCTAGTTTTCTTGAGAGTGTTGTTTCAGATGAGTATCTTGCTATGGTCTCACTTTACGATGAAGCTGACTATATATACACGATAGACTTTGTTGGCTCTAAGAAGTATGAGTGTATCAGTCATTATAGTTTCATCTTAGAAACTTTTGAGAAAATAAGTAGCAGCACACCAATAGGAGTAAGCTTTGATTTCATAAGTAGCAGTACAGGAATAGAAGAAGACATGGACTTTTTAGATATTGACAGTAGTGCAAAAATTTCATATGAAGAGTTACTAAAAATCCTAGACACTGAAGATATTGAAGAAGTGTGCAGAAGACTTCAGAAACTGTTTCGCAAAATGTAGATATAAACGACTAAGCAGCAACACTTATATAGAAACTGATGATAATTCGCTAAGAGAACTTTAAAGAGAACAGTTCAGGCCACTTAGTGGCCTTTAAATAGAGATTCAGATGTGGGGAGTTGGTGGTTCCCCTGAAAGGAGAAGAGCTGTAGCTGATCTAGCTACAGCGATGAATCTCAAGACCAATGTGGATGAATGTATAGATGTGTCCGCATTGGTCAAACCACAATCTTTAGCATCTCTATAATTACGTTTATTCTCAAAACTTGGAATTTTTATGATTTTCAAAGATATTTAACTTGCTAATGTGATGCAATTTGTACGCGATAATATAGAGTTTCGATTTTTCATTTTTATGAAGTTCAAAGATATTTAATCTGATCTTTCAAGCTTCACTTGAATGTACTTGCAGAACTCTTTCAGTTCATCGAATTGACTCAGCTCATCTGCATAGATTGTACACAACAACTTTTTTGGTTCATTAGTGATTTCGTCTATATCCCAAATTTCAATTAGCAGACTATCACCTACTTTCATTAGAGCAATTCCATCAAGATCGCATTCAAATCTTCCTTCTCCTTTTAGAAATGCAACACCTACAGCAAGTCCAAATTTGACTGGACTTACAATTTCTCCATACTCAAACCAGTCTTTTGCTTTTGGTAGTCTATCTTCTTCCAGCCAGTATATGAAGTCTCTAAGAGATAGTTCGTCTTTTTTCAGAAACATGTCAATTATTACTCCTTGATCTTCTTCACTAACACCTACTATTATCTCTATGTGCTTCTTGGAAAGCTCTTCGTATATAAATTCGAACAGATCTCTGACATTTCCTTCGAAATCATATGCTATGATTGTATAATCTGAGCTGAAGGGATTTGGTTTTACTACTTCTGCTATTATGCATCTCATCATAGAATGTAAGCTTCAACTGATTTAATCTTTGCTGTCATAGCACAATACTTGATTTCAACTCAAATGTACATTCTTGTCAAAAGTAGAATTGATGAAAGGAGTCTTTTACATGGACTTCTTAGTAACTGCAAGAAGATCACCAGAAGCGTATGAATTCGAAGGAAATGCTTGGGAGTTCTTTGAAAGTGCATACTATCTCTACAGGCAAAATCTTGAGAATCTATATGAGCTGATCTTCATGCCAATGGAAGCATGGACAGATTTATTCGATGAACTGATAGAAGGTTATACAGAAGATCTTGATCTCTATCCTCATGTGTATATTCTAAACCCTACCTCTTTGCTAAGCTCTAGATTGATCTCGTCTAAGTTGTACAAAGAAATTGAAAGAATAGCAGAAACATCATTTTCAGTATATCTTGCCAATGAGTGGAAAGAATATGCAGTAGACTGTGCAGAGATCTATTGTGGAAAGTATCCTAACTATGCAATTTCAGTAATGATGCACCAAGTACTATACACTTGCGAAGAGAATAGAGTTGTAATGCTATTCATAGACGAAGATGAGAAAAAGATAAGGCACATTGAGGATCTGAGTAGAATCGTGCTTGAAAATACATATGACGTGAAAAATCTTATCAAGATTTTAGTACAGTGTTTTTGCAAGTTCTATAAGAGTTGGCTGAAAGAATAACTATTACTTGTGCAAATGATGCTACTCTTGCTTCATAAGTTCATCTCTTACCTTGTTCAGCATCTCTAGTATCTTTTCCTTGTTCTTTTCGCTTGCTTCATTGGAGAACTTTTCTAATATCACAAACACTCCATCTATCATTGCTTCCCTATATTCGTTGTCTGGAAGTTGCAGTGCACTGTTTATTGCCTTCTTTGCATACTCTTTAATTATCTCTTCTGTGCTAGATTTGAGATCTGTTGGTATCTCTTCATCTATCAAATCATCAAGCACTTGATATAATATTCCAAGACTTCTTCCATATTCTCTGCAGACTTCTCTTTTCTCTTCAGCAGTGTCAGCAGCTAAAGCTCCAAGATAACACGCTGTAGAGAACAATGCAGAAGTCTTTAGTGTGACTATGTCAATGTACTCATATCTGGATATATATTCTGGTGCATGCAGTATCTCTTTTGTAGCACCTTTTAGAAGACTGTAGATGGAATCTATTACTGCTCTTACAGCTTCTGGAGAGTCTAGTAGCTTCAGTGCTCTTGCTGTCATTCCATGACTAGTTAGCACAGTCATTCTAATTCTATTCGTAAGATCTTTTCCAAATATTGCTTCTGCAGTTCTCTTCGCAGGTTTTAATATTGTGTCTACTGCTCTCCAGAAAGTTGGTAATCCTCTTCTTACAAAGTCACCGTCTATGAGATCGTCTGAAACTAGACTTGCACAATGAATAAGCTCTATTACAGCTGCATATGTTAACGCTTTGTTTCTATTTCCGTTTAATACATCGCAACACAGAACACATAGTACCGGTCTAAATCTCTTGCCTCCAGTAGAAGCATATTGTATAAGATCTTTTACTTCTTTGTCTGTTGACTGTATAATTTCCATCAGTCTTTTGTCTATTTTTGGTTTTACAGCTGAATAATATTCTTCGAACTTCATCAATAAAGTATGGACAGTCTAGAATATATGCTTTCTTGATGGAGAAAGTCTTTAATACTGCTATACACAATGTCTAATTGATGTCTGAAGCAGTCAAAGACGATGTGCTTCCAGAAGATTTTCCAGAACTTGAATGTCCTAAGTGTGGAAAAAGAGTAAGACCCAAGAAAGTCAAGTTCTTGAAAAAGACCAAAGCTCTTCAGATATTATGTCCAGAATGTAATCAGTATACAATAGCTCCAAAGGACGAAAACTGGGAAAAAGCTATTCAAAAGCTTCTAGAGATGGGGGTAATTACAGAAGAAGATCTTAAAACAAAGAAAGATAGAGATGAACGTAGAGCTTCTAAAGAAGAGACTGACGATGAATCTGATGAGTTTGAAGAGAAAGACGAATATGATCTACTAAAAGAAATACTCGATGACGTATCAGAGAAGCAGATTACTAAGACTCAAAAGAAGCACATACTAGAATGGGCAAAGATGAAAGCTCTTGAACCCCATGAAGTATATTCTCTTCTTGTAGGCTTTGGAGTAAGAGAAGATGTTGCCAAAAGAGTCTCCACTGCATATGCATATGCTCTGGAAAAAGAAAGAATGAAGAAAGAGAGATACTTAAATGCAGTAGATACTGTATACAGAAGTGTAACGCCAAAGAGCTTTACTTCAAGATATGAAACACCAAGTATGGCCAGTCTCTCTAAGTTGGATGTTCAGAAGACTAGCGAGAGCTATCAAGACTATCAGTCTTATCAGTCATATGGTCAATATCAGAATCCAATATATTCTCAATACCCATCATATCAAGGATCAAGATGGTATGACTACGGGTACAGATATCCTAGAGCTTCTGATTCTCAGCAAGAGCTTGTCAATGTGATAAGAGAACTTATCAACAAAGTACTGACTAGAGAGCATACAAACATGCCTTCTGCACAAGGTGACGACAGAATCTTGGAGACAATTAGATCTATGCAAGAAGAGATCAAAGATCTAAGAGAGCAGTTAAGACGAAAAGAACTAGAAGCAGAGTTGGCAAAGAGAGATCAGAAGATAGCAGAACTAGAAGCAATTATAAGCTCTCTTGCACAACAGATAGGATTTACTCAAAAACCAGAGAAGATACAAGAGTTAGAAGTGAAGAAAGAAACTCTTGAGTCTCTTGCAAACAGAGTAGATAACGCAATATCAGAAGTGCTTGACTTCTTGAAGTGGCAATCTGCTATTGCAAGAGGAGTAATTCCAACTGATTTGATAATTCAAAAGCCATCTGAAGACGAACTAAAGTCTGCAATAGACAGACTAAAGAAAGCAGCGAAAAAGAAGCAGTAAGCTTTATGTTTACAGAACAACAGTAAGAAGTGAGCAAGTAGAGAAGATGTTGATAAGTAGTAGAAAAATTCCGGACTTTGTAAATGTTAATGGGAAGAAAAAGCGATAGAGTTATTTGGAGATATTGAGATGTTTAATGAGAGGTGAAATGTATGAAGAGGATATTGATAAGCAGTAGCAATGATTATAAAACTGAACATTGCATGCACAATATTAATACAGATGACAAAAAAGTAAAGTATATCCCAAAGAAACCATTTACAGAAGAAGAAATGCAGTTCATTGTCAAAAACTATGACAAGTTATCTATAAGAGAAATTTCAAGAAGATTAGGTAGAGGCAGACTTAGCATAAGAAGACTCTTACAAGAGTTAGGAATATCAAAAGAAGTGACTTTTGGAGACTTTACAACGAGATGTCTGAATTGTGGAAAGAGTCTGAATAAGCCAGGAAAAAGAAAGTTCTGTTCATGGGAATGCTTTCATGAATATAGAAAGAGAAGCTATCCAGAAAAGCTTAGACAAAAACTTCACAACATTATGACGTCTGAAAATACTAGAGAAAGAATAGCAAGTAAGTTAAGAGGTGAAAGAAATCCAATGAAGAGACCGGAAGTTAGAGAGAAGCATCGGCAGTCTGCAAAGACAATTTCAGAGAAACTCAAGAAGAAGTTCAAAGAAGATCCTGAATATAGAAAGAAAGTATTGGAAGCTGCGTACAAGGGATGGCTAGCAATGGCAAAGAGAGTTTACGAAAAAGTAAGGATAAGAGTACCAAATAGAAGCGAAGAGAGATTAATGGAAATTATAGAAGCTGTATGCCCAGGTGAATATAAATACAATCGATGGGAGTATGTTATAGCAGGTAAGATTCCAGACTTTGTTAATGTTAATGGAAAGAAGAAGGTGATAGAGTTGTTTGGAGATGCTTTTCATGATAAAGAAGAAGAAGAGAAGTTGATAGAACATTATAAGAAACATGGTTGGGATTGTCTTGTTATTTGGGCTAGTGAACTTATTAATGTAAAGGAAGTTATGGAGAAGATTAAGATGTTTAATGCAAGGTGAGAAGATGAAGAGGATATTGGTCTCGAGCACAAAGGGAGGTGTAGGGAAGTCAACAATCACAGTTCATTTAGCGAAAGAGCTATCTAAGAGAGGGCACAAAATTGGAATACTAGATGCTGATATAGTAGCACCTAACGTGCCAATTCTTCTTGGATTTGAAGAAAGACCAAGACTAGAGTACAAAGATGACATGATTGAGCCAGTCGAAAAAGACGGAATCAAAGTAGTAAGTTACTGGTTTGAGCTAGACGAAGACATTCCTGTACTACTCTGGGGAACTAAGAGAACAGAGTCAATACTGTCTGCTTTTTGTAGAGAAGTAAATTGGGGAGATATAGACCTTCTTCTAGTAGACTGTCCACCAACAACTGCAGATGAGCTAGTTGGTCTAGTAAACATGCTTCCGCATATAGAGGGAGCAATAATTGTAGTTCAAGGTTCAACTAGACTTAGTGTACATGATGCAAAGCTGTCTAAGTATGCATTTGATCATCTAAATGTAAGAGTTCTTGGTGTTGTGCAGAACATGGTGTCTGAATACTTTGACGAGAATATTGATGTAGAGAAGGAACTAGGTTTGAAAGTTCTAGCCAAGATTCCTCTTGGTGATCTAAGTAAGATATCAGATCTTACAGATTATATAGAGAAGGAGGTGTTGCTATGAGTGAAGTAAAGGAGCTGATTAAGCTGTTTGTTGAAATTGGAAATGAATACAAAGACGTGATAATGGAAGCATTTGATGAAGACGTATCCAAGTATTCTCTAGCTCTTCTAATTAGAGACATAGAAGAAAAGTATGGATTCTTTGTTTCTGAAGGAAGATTCAAGTATGTAGAAGGAAAAGAAGCAGAAGCAGTAGTTCCAAAGTGTACAGTGATAGCAATATTAGACTCTGACTTTCTAGTCAAAATGATCAATAGCGATGATTGGGAGAAGATGTGTAAACTTGGATACAATCTCGGAAAAATAGACTTCATTGCAACAGACAAAAGATACTTCAAGCATGGAAAAAATCTATTGAAGGTAGTAAAAATGCTGAATGAAATAGTATCAGGTGAGTAGTATGCAGGATGATTTTGATCCATTAGATCCTCTTGGTCTTTTTAATAGAATGAAGAAAACCAGAGACATTGCAAGAAAAGTTATAGAGACCATTGTAGCAATTACAGATAGTGTTGAAGAATTGTTGGACGAAGTTAGAGAGATCAAATCTGAAATAAAGTCTTTGAGAGAATTGATAGAAGAATATATAGGAGGTGATGCAGATGTCAGTTTTGGAGAAGATAGTGAAAGAAGTAATGAAAGAAGTAGAAGAAAAGTTCGAAAGAGCAGATAAAAGAGTAAAGAGAATAGAAGATGACATCAAAGAGATAAAGAAAACTCTAAAAGAGCTAGAGAAGAAGCTACTGAAAAGGTGATCTAGAATGAAGATAGCAATTGCTGGAGCAGGAATGTCAGGATCATACTTAGCAAGAAGACTAATAGCTGAAGGAATAGCAAAGCCTAAGGATATCACTATCTATGATCCTTTTTATCCAAGAGTAACTACATGTAGAATAGCTCCATGTGCATGGGGCATACATACAAAGACAATAATAGAAGCAGCAGAAAAGTGTAATCTTGAACCTGAGAAATATATACTAAGAAGATACTGCGAAGTCAAAGTTGGTTCCATATGCATAAAGAGTGATCTATGCACATTTGACAAGCCAAAGTTCATCTGTGATTGCATTGATGGTATCAGAGTCATAAATGACTATCTTCCAAGAGCAGAAGCATTAGAGAACTATGACGTTATAGTTGATGCGACTGCTTGGAGAAAAGTTATTACAAATGGAGAGAAGTCTACAGAATACATTAAACTCGTAACCCATCAAGTAAGAGTACATGAAGAACGTACTCGTATGTCAATATATCCATTGTGGTTTGATGCACTTGGATACCATTGGGAGTTTCCATTAAAAGATTCAACTCACATAGGATTTGGATATGCAGAGTCAATTTACACAAAAGGATCTGTTACTGTCATACAGACAGATTCAACACAAGTAAAGAAGTTTTTCGACAAATATCAGAATGCAATATGTAGATGTACAGGTAAGATCAGAGCATCGTCTCCAAGAACATCTCTTCCCTTATTTGTTGAGACAAAACAAAAAGCAGTAATAATAGCAGTAGGAGAATCTGCAGGATGCATTAGCAGTGCATCTGGAGGAGGCAACAAAGAAGCAATAGACGGAGTTGAGATTTTACTAAGGAATTGGGAAGACCGGGAAAGTTATGAGAAAGCAATGCTCAAGGATTTTGACTGGGCATACAAAGAATATGCAATAGTAAAGAAGCTGTGCTTAGGTAAGAGAATTGGAATTAGAGATCTGTTAACTTTGAAGAGAAATGCCAAAAGATATGGATTCAAAGGCAACTTCTTCAAAGTCTGGAAGCTATTAAAAGAAGTATTGAGGAGGTGATCTGTATTAGATTAATCAGAGAATGGATATTGACATTTAGAGCACCTGTTGTACTCTATCTGACAGTTACATGCAGCATAGTTACACTTTCAATAGCATATCATTTTAACAAATCAGTAGATTTGCTTAGTTGGCTTGTTGCATCTTTGGTTGCATGGTTTACGCAAGGATTTATTACTCATGTATGGAATGACATCTACGATTGGCTCAGTGGAACAGACAAGCTAGTAGACATTAATAAGAGCATCGGTGGAGGTTCACGTGTAATTCACTTCTTCTATAGAAATGACAATGTATTCAAGCATCTAAGAAATCATATTCCATGGCTTGCTGTATGCACAATTGCAGTATACTACTTTGGAGTAGTTCTTGGATGGTGGTGGTATGTTCTTCTTGGAGCTATTGCTGCAGTTATAATATCTGTATTCTATACTGCACCTCCTATACAGGCATGCTATAGGCCTTACATTGGAGAATTTGTCTTCATGTTTGGAGGACTTGTTTTATGTAACACATTTATCTACTATGCAGCTGCTCATACATGGCCATCTGTAGCTCCTCTTCTATGTGTAGTTCTCTATGTCACTGGATATCTCTTTGGTCTCGGAATGCATCATATGCATGATGTCTATCCAGACTTACATGCAGACAGGAAAAAGTATACTGCTATTTCATGGCTTTATGAGAGAACAAAAGATACAAAAGCAATAGTAAACAAGTACTTCATACCAGCATCCATAATTGGAGTAGCAGTAGCATTGATGCTCTGTAGTATGGGAATATGGCAGTCGTTAGTTTTCATTCCACTATATCTCTATGGTATCTCTTGGATTGCAAATAAGTGCAAATATTTAGACTTTGACAAGTATCCAGAATATCTTGAAACTACTGTTCCAATGGAGATTAAGTGGATGAAAGTACATGCACTAATTGGTCTAATATTTGCAACATTGCTTGCAGTTCTACATTAGAAAGTTGGTATACCTGCTTTCTCTTTTCTTTTTTACATAGGCTTCTATCACTTTTTGGTCTTCTATTATTCTGCATAGCTCTTCAAAGAACTCTGTCCAGTTCTTACACTTCATCTTTGCCTTCAGTTCTTTGAGTTTCCAATATGCATTTTCTCCTACAGGTATTCTTACGATTTCGCTCATCAAAAATGTACATGCTGTTCAGATTTTAACATTGCCATATAGTACAAACTGTGCAAGCTGTTCTGTCTACTATACACAGTTTTTAAATGATGAAAAACAAATTGCATTGAGAAACGTTAGGAGGTGAATTAAATGGCTGTATATCCTGAATACCCAAGAGGAAAAAGAATATATCCAGAGCCAGTAGTAAACATTGCATACTCTATAGCAGCAACTGTTGACAACGCTTTAGACAACTTAATTGGAATCAGACCAGTAGGGCATGCAATGGAAATAGCTGATCTGCTAGCTCCGGCGAACGTCATAAGAACAATAACTGGTGTTCCAAAACCAAGCGAAATAGTCGAAGAGATCTTAGACCGTCTCAACGAAGAAGTAGTGTATACTCTCAGAAGAACAAGAAGATTTGGAGGAAGATTAAGAAGAATATTGTGAGGAGGTGAAGATAAATGCCAGAGTTTAAGTTCCCTAAGTTGAGTGAACTTCTGAAGCCATTTGCAGAAATCGAAAGCAATATCAGAACTCAAATAGAGAGTGCAACTGGACTACCACTTCCAATGGGAGTAGCAGAGGTTACAAAGAATATGATAGAATCAATTGAAGCGTCAATTGAAGGAATGTTTGGAGGATCTGCTCCTTTGTCTCTTCCAGTACCAGGAATTCAGCAACAAGGCAATATCGAAGTAACTAGTAACGAAGAAGCTTCATCTTCTAGTGAAGAGAAAGAAGAAGTTGAAAGAAAAGAAAAGAAAGAGTTAAGTTTTGAAGTGTGATGGAGGTGATAGAAGATGTCGACGTTGTTTAAGATTGAAGAGATAAATAAAGCTTGGGAGCAAGCTAAGATAGAAATAAAAGAAGCAGGTCTAGTAGAAAGGGGTCTTGAAGATCACGAAAGAAAGGTCATTGCAAGAGCTCTAAACACGCACTTAAGCACAGTCTTCTTAGAGAGAAAAGATGTTGTATATGACATCTACTCAAGACACTTATCTGAAATATTAGTTGGTGCAGCAATAGCTAAGGAGCAAATGGATGCAGAGATCGGAGGAATGTTTCCAAAGAGCGGATCTATTGGAGGCCCAGTTCCTATAAGAGCTGTCTATCTTGGAGTTGGTAAAGACTGGGAAGACATTGGGCCAATAACGACTGGTACTGCATTTAACTGGATACACAGTGGAACTACACTGATGGGAGGTACTGCTGGAAGACCAGTCAGAATCGGAAGAAATGCTGTGCACGTTGTCTTTGGAATCGGTGACTATCATCCAAGCCCCAAGCTTGAGAACGCAAAGTTTGAGATTAACGGTCAAGAAAAGCCAATTGTTACTCTCCACGGACTAAAGCTTTCAGACATCAGATTAGTAGAATTTGAGAAGTCATTGATCTTAAAGAGAGGTACAACGATACTCGCAACTCTATATGCATCAGACATTCATGGCTCAACTGTAAACGATGTTCCATACTTGTTCGGTGTATCATTCATACTAGAAGACAAGCTAAGAATACAAGATCCAACTGCAATTCCAGGAACTGTACACGAAGTTGTAGTAACTACATAAACTTCTCTACTTATTTTTTTTTGAGGTGATTACAGATGACAGTTATTGCAGAACTTCCTGGAAAACCAAAGAGACTAATCGTAAGTGATACTAGTGACACAATAACTGTTCCTGTAGCAGGAGGAGCTCAAGGAGTTACTGTTACACTAAAGGATCTAAGAAGAGTTGAAAAAGTCGTACAAGTCAATGTTACAACAAATCCAGTTGTAGATGTATCTCCTCCACAGAATATTTCAATTGACAAGAACGTTGTTGGAATGACTTTGAGATTCGGAGCAGGAACTACTCTGACTACAGAAGTTATAGCCATTGGATTCTAATGCTTACGTAACTTCTTAGCTCCTTTTTATTTTTGCTTACAACTGAGGTGATGATGTGGAGAGTCTAAAAGATAAATTAGCGAAAGGTGAAGTTGGAATTTATACTGCAATCATAGAGCTAATTGGAAAGATTGAAGAGCTATCAAAGAAGGTCTCGTCTCTTGAAAGTAAACTAAAGTTAGCAGAGAAGTCTGCTACTCCTAAGAAGAAAGCCAAGAATGAGTAACATGATTCCTGACAAGAGCAAATACAGAAGAAGACCAATAACTGAATGCATCGATGAGTTAAGAAGAGAAATAGAGTCAAATATAGAGTTTCTGAAGACTCTTCCATACAAAATAGAAGAAGAAGCGTACTACACTCTTGGAACTCTTGCTTCTCTTCCTCTTGAGATCATAGCGTCAAATCTAAGAAATACTAGAATCTTTGCAGATCAAATTTTAAAGCTTCCAAGATTAGTAGCAGAAGACTTAAGAGATATTCCAGATCTTACTACAAGGTTTCTTATTAAAAGTCCAAGTGAAGCTAGAAAAGATATTAGGGAGTACTTAAGCTATAAGAAGAAGGTAAGACCTCTCAATCTGATTGACTTAACAATTGATATTCTCGACACTATTCTACCTGGATAATTGGCTTTGAGAAGGTGTGTCTGGATGTTATTATACAGACGAGCTTGTTCATCTTAATCTTTCAAGATTTGAAGTTCTCTTCGTTCTGTTGAAAGTATTCAGATCTACGTCTTGCAGCAAACTAGAGCATTACCTCAATTTCTTGTATCTCTCTTACTGCATACGACTTATAGAGACGTCTTATGAGCTCTACTAAATTGTCGAAAGTAGCTTTCTTCTCTAACTCTCTTTTTGTAATCTCTTCGGATATCAGCAAGTGGTAAACTATCTTCTTCCATGATGCAGAATGAATAGAAAGATCTCCAACTACAAACTTGTCTTCCTTTCCAAAATATACCAACTTTACATAGTTCCTGTGATATGCAACTCTGAGAACGTGCATGTCTTCTGGATGATGTGACACATGACACACAATATATTTTGTTGTTCCAAGATGATCTGTTAAGTGTATATTTGTTATTCCAGGAGCATATGCACTAGAAGCAACAAGACTTGCTGCTTGCTTAATATCTGCATCTTCGAGTACTATTTTCTTTAAGATCATATCTTTTACGTCTTCTGGAAAGATCAGCAGTCCTCTAAGTAATTTCTTTTGAATCTCTTCGTCTAATCTGATAAGTGTAACAAAAAGTTCGTATGTTGTCCCTTCAAACTCGAAGACGTCAATAAAGTTTCTAACTTCTCTAGGACTTATTATTCTTGCAATGTAAATGATCTCATTCATTTCAATTCCTTAAGAATCATCAAATCTTCTTCAACTTCATCCAAAAGTCTCTTCCATTTTGGAATGATCTTGCTCCAGTCAAAGTTCAGAGCTTTTTCTCTTGCTCTTTTGCATAGCTTTTTGTATCTGCTTTGGTCTTCTTTGATCATCAAATATGCTTCTTTCATTCTTTGATAGATTGACTTTATTGAAGGTACTGAATACCAGCAGTGATATGGAACATAGAGAATATAGTCTTTGTAGACGTCTTCTGGTACACAGTCTATTAGCAGACCACAACCTTCTCCAAGTTCAGACTGAGATGAATTATTTGCTACTATTACTGGTACACCTACAGCCAGAGATTGTAATATTCCAAGTCCGAAGCCTTCAGCTTCTGAAGTGTTAACATACCAATCTGCCATTCCAAATAGCTTTACCATCTCTTCTTCTTCTAGCGGATCAATGCATGGATCTCTATCCGGAAAGATCACTCTGTTCTCAATTCCAAACTTCTTTGCAAAGAAGACCAAGTTGAATCCTGTTGGCCATTCTGCACCATTGGTATGCATGTATAGATAGACATCATCGTATTCTTTTGCAAGATATGAGAATGCTTCCATTTGTAGAGGGAGCATTTTCCGAACTCCAATGTTTGCATTTACTGTCAAGAATACAACTGCATCTTCTGGAACACCAGATTCTCTTCTGGCTTCAAGCTTCTCGTCTTCTTTAAGAGGCTTGTATAAGTTGCAGTCAATTCCATGGTAAATGAATCTCACTTTCGATGGTGGTAAGAATTTTAGAAGCTGATTATAGCCAAATTTCGAATAAGCAATAACTCTGAATCCATGTTTGATTGGCTCTATTGTTCTTTCAGTAACAGGCCCATCTATTGGGACGTAAAATAGCTGAGGGATATTTATTTTCTTTAGAGCATTTAGATGTGGAAATGGATCGTAGAAGACTATAAGAACATCTGGCTTTAACTTCTTGACATAGTAGTTGATGTACATTCCAAGATTTGCTTGTACGCATGGATAGCAATGCACTAGATTTCCCTTGTAGGTTCTGAGTAAGATGTGACCTCCATAGACATATCCTTGAGGTGCATGATCACCAATAGATATAATGTTGTATCCTTCGTCTACAAGTCTGAATACAATCTCTTTGCTTTGTAGTCCATATCCGCTTGTTGCAAAAATGGCAGAACTATACCAAGCTATCTTCATCAATTAATTACTGTAAGGCATGTTTTAAATCCTTTCTTCTCTAAATTATCGGTAGTAGCTTGTCTACAAATTCTCTGTATCTCTTCTTGGTATGCTCTATACACCCTTCTCTGAAGACTTCAGATAGATTATCAAGAAGATCAGATTGGAGAACTGCAAGCGCTAATACTGAATAGAAGGTTCTTAGATCCATCTTTTCTAGCATATAATCAAGAAAAGACAGATTAATTTGTAGTGTCTTAGAAGTTACATGTAGCTTTCCCTTAATGAAGCTTATTACCACTGCAATTACTGCAGTAATACGAACAGACAGATCTCTCTGTGTCATTAGTCTTTTTGCATCTATTATAACAAGCAAGTCGTCTATATACTTTGCTCCTGGATCGAATTTAGGCTTCTTTGCACATCTCATAACTAGAGGAAGATCAAGCAATGGTATAACCATTCGATCGTCTACATGATAAGACCATTTAGCAGTCATCTGAAAAGTTGGTTCTTTTGTAAGAGGATGTTTTCTGAATTCTACAAAACTTAGTCTGCCGAATACTCTTTTATATCCTTCTTCATCATATATTTCTTCAATGTTGGTTTCTCTAATTTTCTCTACAGCGTCAATGAATTCTAGTGACTGCCAGTCTTCTACTGCATATACTATACCAAAGTCTTCTTTATTAAACAGATCTAGCATACTGATTAGTAGCTCTGGAAGAGTCCCTTCGAATTCTAGTGTTTCTACGTCATATTTCGAAGGTTCTATTTCTCTTACACAAATTAGTCCAAGATTCAACCTTTTTGGAATTTACATCACCTCCTGTCTTGATTTGTTAGTAACACAAATCAATATTTAATCTACTTCAACTCTTTTTGTTTTTCTCTTGGAAACGATTATTTCTAAATACCTTTTTAGGATCATCGCCTATGTCGTAGCTATTCTTTTGTTCAACACTCCAATGATAGCACCAATTAATAGAATCATCTCCAATGAATTCCATCTAAATCACTTCCAACCACTTCCTGCTTGGGCCTGCTATGAATACTTCTATAGTTTCACAAGTTGGAACATCATGTTCTAAGTTGTGATCTGACATTATTAGTGTAAAGGTATCTAGTTCTAGAAGTGGTTCTATTACTTCGTCTATCCATAGAAGAGCAGCTTTTCTTCTTTCATCGTATTCGACAATATTGTCAGGACAGTAGAATGGCTCGTGTGTCTCCATCACATGGAAATATGCAAAGTACTTATCGAGATCTTTCTCAATCTTCAGAAAATCTTCTATCAGTTCTCTTGTGGTATATGGGCTATGCTTATTGTGAAGCTTTATTAATTTGCTCCAAAGATCATCATGTATGTACGGTCTCAATAGTTCCAATGCCCAACCATTTGGTACAGCAAGATAGAGAAATCTGTCTCTTTTCAGATTTGTCAGAAAGAATGGATCTTGGAAATGAATTTGATGATGATAACAGTTAGGGTATCTGCAACTTGGAATAAATCCTCCAAGAATTGCTGCAATCGAAGCTCTTGATGTAGCACCAAAGCTTCTAGCAGGATGTGGTTCTAGCGACATTATGTTCTTTGGTCTTACATTTGAGAGATAGTCAAAGTCTACACATTCAATAACGATAAAAATAGTTTTGTCTGGAACTCTAGTCAACATTTACTCTACCTTAATTCTTCTTACTCTGCTCTTTGGTACTACTATTTCTAGTATACCACTTCTAAAACTTGCTCTTGTATTGTTGACGTCTATATTACTTGGTAGACTGAACTTCTTGTAGAATCTTCTAATTCCTGTTTCACTTTCTTCTGTAGCTTTTACAATAAGATTATTATCTTCAATGTATACTTTCAGATTTTCTCTTCTAAACTCCGGTAAGTCAATGACAATTCTTATTCTGTCTCCTTCATCAATAACATTGGATCTTACAACGCTTCTGAATTCTTCTTCCATAGTGTAGATCTTTTCTTCTATTTCTCTCAGTCGTCTTTCTGCAACATCTAGAACTTCTTGTGCATGTCTGAAAGCCTTTTCTGTATATTCTAAAGCAGCTCTCATGATCTTGTCAAGAAGTCTCATCAACATGAATTTTACTGTTCAGATTTTATACTTTTCTGAGCCACTTGCTTACAATCTCTCTGTATCTCTTCTTGGTATGCTCTATACACTCTTCTCTAAATAGCACAGAAAGCTCATCTAAAAATTTACTTTGCAGAATTATATACGCCAAGTATGCATAAAGTTCTTTTAGGTTCATCTCTTCTAACTCTTCAACGTAAATAGTGACATCTAGCTCACGCTTTCTTGGAAGGATGAAAGGTGTTCCTTCTAGAGATCTTACAACAGTGTCGCTCTTCACTATAATGTCAAAAGCAAAAAGCTTATGTCGTGAAGTCTTCATTTTTGTAGCATCTGCTATTACAAGTAGATCTAGAGGGTATTCTATACCATGGTCTAATTTGTGTGCTTCTTCCATTGTAGTCTTTTGGCATCTTATAATTAGAGAATTGCTCTTGTAACCTTCAAGATCAAGCAATGGCAATACCATTTGGTCGTCCATTAGGTAAGACCATTTGATTTCCATTTGAAGAGTTGGTTCTCTTATGGGAGGATATTTTCTGAACTCTGCAAAATCTAGATTGCCAAACACTTCTCTGTATCTTCCCTCATCAATCATTTCTTCAATGTCAATTTCTCTGATTTTCTCTATTGCATCTAAGAACTCAGACGTCTGCCAATTCTCTACTGCGTAAATGATATCAAACTTCTCTAAGTTAAAGAGATTTAATAGACCATCTAGAAGCTCTGAGAGAGTTCCTTCAAATTCTAGTGTTTCTATATGGTATTTTGGAGCTTCTATTTCTCTTATGCAGATTAGAGCGAGACTTAAACTTCTTGACATTTGAATCACCTCTTTTGATGACATGATAAAGTTTCAGCTTATCATCAAAAAGCTTGTTCCAGAAAGTTTTTGAGGTCACTCGTTGATCTACATCTGATGTCAAGTCTTTTGATACACGAAAAGTTTGGATTGACTGATGCCGAAGCTGCAGAAGTATTAGTGTTCCTTGCAAGATGTGCCAAGAGAGAATTAGACGAAAAAGAAACTCTTGCAAAAGCGAAAGAAGAACTTAATGAGAACCAAGCTCTATTTGCAAGCTTCATGATGGGATATTTTAGTGGGCTGTATACATCTTGGAGAGACTTGGAAGAACATGGAATAGTCATTCCAGAATTAAGAGAAAGAGCAGAGCCGTTCACAGCAATCTATACAAATCTCAGTATGGGGATGGAAGAAGAAGAGCTGAAGAGAGAGCTTGTTGCAAAGTTCAAGTCGATTAGAGAGAAGAAGTTCAGAGAGAAAGCAGAATTTGCATAGAGAGTTGTACTAGAGAGTAACTTCTATCTGAAACAGATACAACAATTTGCTATGGATTGGATTAGATGTGAATTCCATTGTCATACTACAAATTCAGACGGAAAGTTGTCTCCAAGAGAGGTGCTCAAGTTGTACAAGAAGAATGGATATGATGCAATTGCAATCACTGATCATGATACATTCACTAAGCCAGACTATATTCCAGAAGATCTTCTTTGGATACCAGGTGAAGAGTTTACAATGGACGTAAGAAATCTTCCAATTTATCCACCTGGAGAGCCAAAGTGGGCTAAGTTTTGGTTTCATGTTTTGACATTCTATATAGAAGAGACAATCAGTAACATCAGAGAGTTCAAGAAAGCAATAGCAGAAGGTGCTTTAGCGTTTCATGCACACCCTTGGACTTCGACAATTGATGAGATTCTGCTTGCAATAATGAAAGAAATCAGATTCCATGGCCAAGAGATCTGCAACGGATCATTTGGATGTTTTGCAATAATGTTGGGTCATGCACCAAGAAGTATTGGTGGAAGCGACGGTCATGGAACAAAGACTGCTCCGTACTGCACAGTTGTCAATTATGTTTTAGCAGAGAAGAACAAAGACGACGTCTATGAAGCTCTCTTGGAGAACAAAGTTGTAATAAGGTGTAGAAGATTCTTTTTCAGTACCAATAAGAGCATTGCAAAGAAATTTGAGAGAGATTTTGACAAGAGAGTGCATATAGTAACTGAACTAGAGTCAATTCTAAAACTGCCATTTGTTATACCAGCGTCTGTAAGTACTTATTTTAGAAGAGTGACGTCTTGCAGAGATTCGACACAGTTCACTAGTATGCAAGAAATAAATACGTTCTGAGAAACTAATCGTACGATGAGAATATTCGTAAGAGTTATAAGAAGAGGAAACAGAAAACTTTTAGACTGCATTATTGAAGGAAAGTATGAAACATGGAGATATACATGTAGAAGCATAAACTTGTACAAGCTGCAGCTGATTCCATTTCCAGACTATAAGCTAGTAGCATCTCTTGAAGCGAATATATTCCAGGAAGAGTCGACTTTTGAACTCTACAATATAGACAATGTAGATCTTGAAGAATTATTTCCAGATGAATATATACTGCATGCATATTTGAGAGCAGTATGATCATCTACTTGAGAAGTAAACTGTACCAAGAGATGATTAAAGACGAGAAGAGAAGATATCATCAAGAAATAGGAGGATTTGTCATTGGCGCTTACAGAGACATTGACTTTGTTGTATTCGAAAGATTTATAGAGTGTCCGAATATTAGCGAATTTCCATATATTAGCTATTGTCCATCTGAAGAGTGTACAGAAAGGGCTTGCGAATTGGTATTTGAAAGAGACAAAAATATAGCAATAACTCTGTTTCATACACATCCAAGAGATACATTCTTCTCTGTAGAAGATGTAAAGTCTCTAGTAGCATTAAATGAGTTTTCTGGGCAGTCTAACATACCTGCATTTCTGAGCACTTATGATTACAATTCTAAGGGTCATTTCATAAGCTATGGTCTATGTCACTATACACTGAAGACAAAATATTTCGAGATAGAGTCAAAACCTCTAAAGAGCAGATACAAAAAGTACTTTGCAAAAATAGGAGATCTTGTAGATAAGATCGAATATACTGTCATACAAAGATGAAGGGATACATAGTAATAGTCTTGCCAACAAATGTCTTGGAAGTATATGAATTCGAAGGTACATTTGGAGAACTACTACTTGCAGCACTTGAATTCATTCTTGAAAGAGATCTGCTCTTCGTCTTGTTCATTGGCTACAAGAGCAATGCGCTTTTGAATGTACAGCACATAGTTGAAAGTAATTATAGTAGCGATGTATATCACTTGTATTCGTTGATTGCCAGCTTACTAGACAAAACAGATGCAAACTATATTGGATTCGAAGCAATTGCTACAAGACACAACATTGTGCTACTTCAGAAGATTAGAGTTCCAAGTTCTTATGTCAAGAAAATTGAGAAAGAGATAAGTAGAAGGTGTAAGAGCTATAAAGACTATGTACTTTCAATTCTCTGTAAGAGTATATATGAGGAGCCAAAAATCAGAATAGAATACTTGCTAGACTCTGACATTGTCTCCATATACGTAAGAGAAAAGATTCTGTACGTCAGAATACCAGCAGAAGAAATTGCCAAGATCAGATCTCTAAAAGAGTTCTTGGTATCCATATGTGAAGTACTGAAATTAGTTGAAAGAAAGTAGAGAAAGATTTAAGATCAGCTGTATACTTAACAAATTACATGGAAGTTTTGATTGAGACGAGCATAGCTGAAGTCAAAGTGCATGAAGCATCACAAGACAAAACAATAATCTATGTAAAACCAAGAGGCAAGGTTAAGGTTAAGATCTCTGCAGAAGAAGATAATGATAAGATGAAGATAACCGTTAGAAAGAGCATTTCAAGTTTTTGATTTTTCTTTCTTCAGAACATAGTGCTTGCTTCTTCTCTTATAGAGATACACTCTTCCACACTTACATCTAACAACTGTTTGCTTCTCTGGATTAGAAACTGAAATCTCATTTCCACACTTGCACTTGAGAATCCATGACATAGTACTATTTAGCAACACCTGAATATATTGTTATCTACTATGTTTGATGAGAGAGCTAATAGATGAAATAAGAGAGAAGATGCATGTGCTTCCAAGAATGATCTTGCATCAAGGTGAAAAAGCAGCTAAAGAAATGTTAGAAGTTGCAATAGACGGAGTTGTAAAAGTTCCTAAAGAAGCGATAATCAGAGCTGTTGCAGAGTCTAAGTGGGCTACAAATTGGGCTGCTGGATTATTAAAAATATTAGGAATTGAGCCTGGAACAGAAGAATACAAGAAGCTGCTAGAAAGAGCAAAAATAGAAGCTGCGAAAAGATTCCTCGGTCTAAAGATGCCACTGCTGTCAATAGAAGAATTTGCTCCTGGTAGGGAAGAACTGCTAAAGAACTACATTTTAGGATTAGCAGAAGCATTTGGTGTAGATCCAGTAAAGCTTCTTGATTCTGTACCTGTAAAGAGATATGCCAAGAGATTGGATTTAGAAGAGTACTTGGAATACTTGAAGAAGCATCCAGAAGAATTGAGAAAATATGCTTGGTGGCTGAAGTAAGTACCAGAAAGGAGTGATATGAAATGTTTGACATACTGCTGGATCCTCTGAAATATTTGCTGGAGATGAGCGATGTCATAGTAGAGCCTCCAATTAGAAGAAGCAACAGAGTAAAATTGCTGATCAACTATATCAAAGGCTACTTGGACTTCTTTGATACCAATGAAGTCAAGAAAATATTAGAAAGTGAACCTGTAAAAAAGTATGCAAGACAACTAGACTTAGAAGAGTTTCTAGAATACTTGAAGAGGCATCCTGAGCTCATCCAGAAACTTTGATAAATACAAAGGTCAACTATTTTGAGAATCAACTCTTTTCTCAATCATTCTCTCTAACTCATCAAGTGGCTTCAATGCATCACACAGTCTCAACTCATCGTTATAGATAATCTTCGGGATTCTTATCAACGCTCTAATAACGTCGTCAAAGCTCTCTAGTCGAAGAAGATCCATTATCCTCACAAGCTCTTTGTATACACTTGGACTTATCTCTATTATACACATGTTATCCTTTTGCTCTAGCAATTTAATTGCCATGTCTATTACTTCGTACTTTTTTATTCCAAGCTTCTTGGCAAGACTATCAATTTTGTACTTAGTGTTCTCCTTAACAGCAACAAGTCTATATGCCACAATGACATTTAGCTGAATTTAAAATAAATGTTTCTGTGACTTTTTAATCAGATTTAAAAAACCAAGTGCAGTAGAATATATTGAGAAAGAAAAGAGGAGGTGAGGTAGATATGGCCACGATTAATACTGCTAAGGAGAAATACATAAACAAGATGAAGACTGCATATGAGAAAGACCACTATGCACAGGGAGTAGCAGACTTCTTTGGTGTCAGTAAGGACAAAGTTGTAGACTCTGCACCTGTTAAGAACTGGAAAGCCAAGTTTGCTACAGACGATGACAGAAAAGCTAGAGCTGACAAATGGGAAAATAATTTACGAGCGGCATTCGGTCTAGCATAGACATATTAACATCTAAAGCAAAAATTTCATAAGAGCTTAACTTTTTATTTTTTTGATCTTTTCATCTTGTCTCTCTGTCTTCTTCTGAGTCTCTTTATCTGTGCTCTTCTATGGATCTCTTCGTTTGGCAATTTCCTTGGAATATTAGATCCAATTAGCTCCAAGAATTTCTTTGTGTCATCTCTTCTTGCTATTTTTAGAGCATACTCTGGACAATCTATAATTTTCGTCCTTCCACTTGAAAATACTACTACTTCACCTAAGTCTCTAACTATGTCTATTCTAGATGAGATTCCAAGTTTTTCAAAGAGCTGCTTACATAAGCTCAGTAACTTGAAGCTCGTATTATAAATCCAGAACTGTATATTACCTCTCGAACTCAGCTGTATACTACCTTCACTATCATAGAACCCTCTGAGAAAAGCTCTGATCTCTTCTTCAGACTGTACCCACTCTAAGATTTTCTCTGGATCTTCTTTGAACTGCTTCAGAAACTCTGCAAACTCAACCTTTGTACACTTGGTGATCCATCTTCCATTTTTCTTTTGTCTTGTCCAAGCATGCAGACCAAGCTTCTCAATTGCTTCTCTAAATGCCTCTGCAAACTCCTTGTCTATAACTTCCAAAACTACTCTGCCATTTCCAATGTTGGTAGATCCGTCTCCAACTACAACTCCAATGACGTATGCAAGTTCTGGACATCTCTTTGGCTTCCACCACCTCTTACATTTCGGATTGTAAGATTCTCTTCTTGGTATTCCGTACTTTCGCATCCAGTACTGCACTCTCTTATGATTGGTGTTGAGAAGCTTTGCGATCTCTCTAGTGCTGAATCCTTTGTTCCAGTAAAGGTCATAAAGCTCTTCCTTAGATAATAGTTCCATAAAGATAGTATTATCTGTTGCTTTTATAAATCTTTCTGAAATCTAGGGCTGGAGCTACAAATTAGCCAAACAGCTTCTTTATTTGACGCTCATGGCATCTTTAGTATTCTGGCTGCTTTTTCTCTCGCATATCCTATTAGCTGACAAGGATAGAAGAGATCTTCCAATATTCTCTTTATCTCATCCTCATTCTTAATCCTCAGCTTGTATTCGAGATTATCAGCATATATGAACTCTTTTACTTGAATACTCTTCACTCTATTTCCCTCTAGTTGTATAACTATTTCAGATGAAGCTTCTGTTATATCTGGACATCTTACGATGATCTTTTCTCTTTCAAAGAACAGAACAGCACATGGGAATCTTATATTGGATGTTTTTACTCCTATTACAAACTCTATAAATTTTGTTTCTGAAAGATCAATAAATCTCTCTGCTTCTTCGACGTATACATCTTCAAAGAGAACTAGTACAACCTCTGGGCTAAAGTGCTCCAAATAAGCTTGCAGAAGATCTCCAAGATTTCCTTCAAACTCGTAAGCATTCTTTTTGGAATCCACAATAATTAGCTTTTCTGCTGCCATCTACATCACCTGAAGATCCACTTATATTTTCTGCAGTCCTTTGGATAGCTATCGATACTATGCTCTAATATTTTGTATCCTCTTTCCTCTAATCTGATCTTGATGTTATTGATTAGTCTTGTGATTTTTTCTATGTTCTCATAGTTCAGATCGTAAAACCTAACATTTGCAGTTATTATGCATTTTAACTTTTTCCACCATGGAGAGAGATAGATTTCTATGATTGAGGAGTCTACATATGTATCGACATATCTGCTTCTTAGATCAACTCCAGATTTCCAAAGACAGTCAATGATTATTGATCTCACTTCGGCTCTATACTCTCTCTGGATGCTTTCACTAACTGAGGGTATACTTTTTTCGATGCAGAAGTTTAGATAAACGTCTGGACTGAAGCACATCAGCATGCTTCTAAGAATCTCTCCAATTGGCATAATCATTGTTTACACATGTCTAAAATAAGAGTCGTTTTCTGTACTAGATATAAAACATCGCTAAATCTTCAGCTCTATTCACTTGTAGACATTTTGTCCGAAAGCTTTCTTTGCAATATTTCTTGCAGCATTAAGATCTCTGTTGTAATCTTTCAGACCACAGCATGTACATCTTATCAGTCTCTTTCTTCTTCCATAGATCTGAACTTCATTACCACATCTGAAACACTTTCTAGTAGTATCTCTTGGATCAACCTCTACTACTTCAAATCCTTTGCTCATAGCTCTCAGAATGAATTTTCTCATTGCAAGCTTTGTATACAGCCAGTTATTCACAAGTTTATTATTCTTCTCTGTAAGCTTGTACATCTTTTCAACTTCTTCTACTGCAAGTGTACATGATCCATACATCTTCTTGATTCTAGATAGAAATTCACCATGAGCAGTCTTTACAACTTCACAGATCTTTCTGTAACATTCTCTTGCTTTGTCATGCTCTCTCTTTCTATAGAGTCTGTCTCTCTGTGGCCCTCAAGTACCTATACGGGACTTGAGGGTAAGCAGATGAGCTGTAAAAAGGGCAAGTTAGAGAGAGCTAGAGAGGCGATTATCTCTCTTACACTCTTCAAAATTTTTGATTTTTATATTGATACCAAGATCAAAATCTTTACTTATCAACACCTCTCAGTTCTCCTCAATCATAGATGTGCATTTCAAATTTTTTGAACATATGCTTCAAAAAGTTGAAACTTTTTCATGATTTTTGCACCTCTTATGCAAAACTTGTGCAAATTGTGTCACAGTTTAATTTCGCTAGGGTTTTTAGCA
>Ga0190326_1000012_pt1 | contig 27874 bp, 30 predicted proteins | sample 4870111112_MG_FD_165049 | JGI IMG/M metagenome (GOLD analysis project Ga0190326, IMG submission 165049) | Hydrothermal vent sediment bacterial communities from Southern Trench, Guaymas Basin, Mexico - 4870-11-11-12_MG | ecosystem: Environmental > Aquatic > Marine > Hydrothermal vents > Sediment ... | reverse complement strand
GAGGAGGAATAATTGCTCTTATTCTTGGAATTATAGGACTTATAGCATGGTGGTCTGATTTTCTTGTGATAATTAAAGGAGGAATTCCATTAATGCTCATATTAGGAGGAGCACTTGCTTCATATTTGGGATATGAAGAATATAAGGATAAGAAGGCTATGGAGTCAATCTCAGAGTCAGAAGAAGATCTGAAGCAGGAAGTTGAAAGACTGAAAAAGGAGATAGAGGAATTGAGAGAAAAGAAAGAGGAGAAGAAAGAATAAGCTATTTTATGATCTCAAGTTCACTAAAAAAATATCTTATCTCAAAATCAGCACTTTCTTTAGAATCTGAACCGTGAACAGCATTCTTTTCTATGTCTGTCCCAAACTCTCTTCTTATTGTCCCTGGCTTTGCCTTCTTTGAATCTGTTTCTCCCATAAGCCTTCTGTATCTTTCTATTACATCTTCTCCTTCAAGAACCATTACTATACAAGGACCTGAAGACATAAAATCTGTAAGACTTTCAAAAAAGGGTTTTTCTTTATGAACATGATAAAAACCTTTTGCCTGCTCTTTTGTCATTTTTATCATCTTCATAGCCACAATCTTTATTCCCTCTTCTTCAATCCTCTGAATAATCTTTCCAACAACTTTTTTTGAAACTGCATCAGGTTTTATAATAGCAAGTGTTCTTTCCATATTTATTCCCCCTTTTTTATAGTTTAACTTTTTGATATAAGGCAATAATACTTTCAGAGTCAAGTATTATGGAAAGACTTTTAGGTCCAGAGGACAAGATAAAGTTTGACTGCAATCCTTCCCTTTCTTGCTTTACTAAATGTTGTTCAGATGTGAATATTATACTGAATCCATATGATGTTTTAAGGATGAAAAATGCTCTTAAGATAACCTCTACCAAGTTCTTAGAAAAATACACTCATGTCCTCTACAAAGAGAAAGGACTTATTCCTGTTGTGATTTTGAAGATGAGAGAAGACAAAAGATGTCCTTTTGTCTCAAAATATGGATGCATCATCTATCATGACAGACCATGGGCATGCAGGATGTTTCCTCTTGATCCTGTAGAAGAAGGAAGATTCAGGTTACTTGTTGGACCTGAAAGGTGTTTTGGATTAAGAGAAAAAAAAGAATGGAAGGTAGAAGAATGGTTAAAAAGTCAAGGCATAGAAGAGTATGAAGAAATGAATAGGGGTTTCTTTGAAATAACAAAAAAAATAAAAGCATTGGAGACAGAAGTAGATGATCCTAAGGTAAGGGAGATGATATTTATGTCTTTATACGATATAGACAGATTCAGGGAATTTATATTAAAAACCAGTTTCTTTGAAAGATTTGAGTTAAATCAGGAAATAGTAAAAGAAAATGATAAAGAACTTCTGAAATTAGGTTACAATTGGATAAAATTTGGGCTATTTGGAGAAATGACATTAAAGTTAAGGAGGTATAGGAATGACTAAGCTTATACCTGTTGAAGGAAACAAGTTTAAATTCAGATGTCACAAAGATATACCATGTTTTACAAAATGTTGTGCAAAGTTAAATCTCATGTTAACTCCTTATGATGTCCTGAGGATTAAAAGAAGGCTGGGAATAAGTTCTGATGAATTTATAGAAAGATATACTGACATAGACCCTGAAGAATACCCACCTTTTCCTATTTTGAAGTTAAAGATGAACATTGATGGAAGGTGTCCTTTTGTAACAGAAAAAGGTTGCAGTATATATGAAGATAGACCAAGTGCTTGTAGACTCTATCCATTGGCAAGGGCATCTGCAATTGTGAAAGAGGATAAAATAGACAAGTTTTTTATTATAAAAGAAAAACACTGCTTAGGATTTAATGAAGATAAAACCTGGACCATAGAGGAGTGGTTGGAACATGAAGGTGTTTTGACCTATGACAAGTTCAATCTTCCTTGGTTTAAAATAGTAACTTCTTATGAAAATAATGTTCAAAGAGAAAAAAATGAGAATGTCCTTTTTAAAAAAATGCAAGTTTTTTTTATGAGTTCATACAACCTGGATAAATTCAGGGAATTTTTATTTAAAAGCAGTTTCTTTGAAAAATATCATGTTCCTGAATCTGTTAAAGAAAAGATCTATAAAGAAGACGAAGAGCTTCTTAAATTTGCATATGAATGGATAAATTTTTACCTTTATGGAAAAAAATCTTCCTTGATAAAACCTAAGTCTTAAGGATAATTACCAGAGAAAAGAAGCCCTGCATCTTCATCTATCCCAAACATTATATTCATGTTTTGCACGGCATTCCCTGCTTGTCCTTTTACCAGATTATCAATTGCTGTTAAAATAATGAGCTTCCTTGTTCTTTTATCAAACTCCATACATATATTACAGAAGTTGCTTCCTCTTACATAAGCTGTCTGAAGCAAAGTTCCAGGCTCAAACAATCTTATAAATCTTTCATTTTTGTAAAATTCTCTATATGCATCAAATACATCATCTAAGGTAAAGCCTTCCTTTAAATTTGCATAAATAGTGCTGAGGATTCCTCTGCACATAGGAACAACATGAGGGGTAAAAGTTATCTTTAGTTCTTTATTTGCAAGTCTGCTAAGCTCTTTTTCTATTTCAAATACATGCTGATGAGCCGCAACCTTATAAGCATTCATTGAATCATATCTTGCTGGATAATGGAAATTAGGAGAAGGTTTTTTTCCTGCTCCAGATACACCTGTCTTTGAGTCACATATGATTGATTCAAATTCTATAAGTTTGTATTTTACAGCAGGTGCAAGTCCAAGAATACAGCTTATTGCAAAACATCCTGGATTTCCTACAATAGAAGCCTTTTTTATCTTTTCTCTGTGAAGTTCTGGTAATCCATATACAGCTTTTTTTAAAAGTTCTGGAGACTTATGTGGTTCTTTTTTTCCTATCCTCTCTGCATAACTTTTATATGTCTCCGGATCATTAAAACGAAAATCCCCACTGTAATCTATAATCCTCACACCTCTTTTTAGCCACCTTTTTGCCTCTGATTGACCTACTCCATCAGGTGTTGCAAAAAATACTATGTCTAAGTCTGTGTTTTCTAAAACAGGATCATCTGGTGAGATAATAGGAAGATCACAGAAACCTTTAAGATGAGGATATATCTCACTTATGAGTCTTCCAGTATCTTGTATATCTACAAGGCATTTGATTTCTGCATAAGGATGTCTGCTCAAGATCTCAATGGCTCCACATCCACCATATCCTCCAGCACCTATTATCCCTACCTTTACCTTCATCTTACCTCTACCTTTATCGTCCTAGGAATAGGCTTGTATTTCCTCATTCTTATCATAAGGAAACCATCTTTCCATATTGCATCTATGCTTTCTCTGTCTACAGCTGCTGGAATCTTAAAAGCTCTTTCAAATTCTCCATATTCTATCTCAAGCTTGTGATATTTCAGTATGTCTTCTACTGGCTGATTTCTTATTCCCCTTATGTATATATACTCATCGTATAAAAAGACTTCTATGTCATCCTTATTCACTCCTGCAAGATTCACTACAATTACCACCTCTTCTTCTGTCTCATATATATCTGCTTCAGGAATCCATCTTGAAGGTCTGGTTAATATAAAAGGTCTTCTCAGATCAAACACTTCATCCATAAGCCTTTCTATGTCCCTCTGGATCTCCTTTATATCTGTTCCAAATTTTATCTTTATGAAATCCATTAAAATTCCTCCACTAAAATGATCTTTCCTGAATATCCAAGTCTTTCTTATATGCTATTCCCAGATGCATATATGCTTTTTTTGTAGCTACTCTTCCCTTTGGTGTCCTTTTTATGAACCCTTGCTGTATAAGGAATGGCTCATATACATCTTCTATCGTATCCTTTTCCTCTCCCACTGCAGCAGATATGGTATTTATCCCTACAGGCCCTCCATCAAACTTTTCAATTATAGTAAGAAGTATCTGTTTGTCCATCTTATCAAGTCCTTCCTCATCCACTTCAAGTCTGTCAAGAGCTTTCCTTGCTATCTCTGCATCTATGACCCCATTTGCCTCTACTTGAGCAAAGTCCCTTACCCTTTTAAGCAATCTGTTTGCTACTCTTGGAGTCCCTCTTGATCTCTTAGCTATTTCAAAAGCTCCTTCTTCTTCTATCTTTATGTTTAATATCCTTGCTGATCTCAGTATAATCTTTTTTAGATCTTCTACAGAATAAAAGTCCAGCCTAAATATAACTCCAAATCTCTCTCTTAAAGGAGGAGTAAGAAGACCTATTCTTGTCGTAGCTCCTATGAGGGTAAATGGAGGAAGGGGTATCTTCATTGTCTTTGCTGAAGGTCCTTGTCCTATTATTATATCAAGTTTAAAGTCCTCCATTGCAGAATATAAGATCTCTTCTACTGTCCTGCTTAGTCTGTGTATTTCATCTATGAAAAGGATGTCTCTTGGTCTTAAATTTGTGAGAATTGCTGCAAGATCTCCTGGCTTTTCTATAACAGGTCCAGAAGTTGTTTTTATGTTCACATTAAGTTCATTTGCAAGGACATAGGCAAGTGTTGTTTTACCAAGACCAGGACCTCCATAAAGAAGAACATGATCTAAGGCTTCTTTTCTTGCTTTTGCAGCTTCAATAAATACTTTTAGATTCCTCTTCAGCTCCTCTTGACCTATATACTCATCCAGTGTTTTTGGTCTAAGGTTCAGTTCATTTTGATCCTCAAATAATACCTTTGGATCTATAATCCTTTCTTTCATACTTGTCTTGAAAGTCTCTTTAATGATTCTCTAATAACTGTTTCTAAGTCAAGTTCTTTTTTTGATAAAATCTCACTTACTACCTTTTCTGCTGTCTTTTCAGGATATCCAAGATTTACTAAAGCTGAGATTGCATCAGATTTTATTGAGTAAAACCTATCTTTTGCCATCAAATCCTCAGAAATAATTCCTTTAGATTTTTCCTTCAGTTCTAAAATGATCCTTTGAGCAATCTTTTTACCAATTCCAGGAATCATACAAAGCCTTGCAGTATTTCCATTCAGGATTGCTTCCAGAAGATCCTGAGCACCTATTCCTGAAAGTATATTCAGAGCAAGTCTTGGTCCTATTCCTGGTATAGATGTAAGCATTAAGAAGAGCTTTTTTTCTAAAAGTGTTGAAAAGCCAAAAAGCATTATATTTTCATCCTTTATGTAAGGACATACATATAGAGTTACCTCTTCATCTTTTTCAGGAAGATTATACAAGGTAGAAAGAGGGATAAATATCTCATACCCTATTCCATTGTTTTCTATAACAACAGAAGACGAATCTTTACTTGCAAGTCTTCCTCTTATATAAGCTATCATCTCCTAGAATTTGCGTGACATATAGCAACAGCAAGTGCATCAGAACTGTCAAAACTTATATCTTCATTCAGCTTAAGTATAATGCTTACCATACTTTTTACCTGTTCCTTTGTTGCAGCTCCATATCCAACAACAGCTTTTTTTATTTCAAGAGGAGTATATTCAAAAATAGGCAGATCTTTTAGAAGGATTGCACTTATTATTGCTCCTCTTACATGTCCAAGCTTAAGAGAGCTTTTTGCATTCTTTGAATGAAAAAGGTCTTCAACAGCAACCTCATCTGGTTTATATTCTTCCAAGATCCTGCTTATTCCAGTAAATATCTCAAATATCCTCTTAGCAAAAGGAAGCTTCCCTGAAGGACGAATGTTTCCACAGGCTATGAATCTTATTTCATCAGCTTTTTTTTCTACAATCCCGTATCCAGTGCTTTTAGAACCAGGATCTATTCCAATTATTATCACTTAGCCATAGCCTCCATGATCTCATCAGGTATGTCAAAGTTTGCATATACATGACTTACATCATCCATATCTTCAAGTGCTTGCATAAGGGTAAGCATCTGTTCTGCTTCCTTTCCTTCAAGTCTTACAGTAGTCTTTGGAATCATGGTTATTTCTGCTGTATTGTATTTTATTCCTTCAGCCTCTATAGCCTTCTTTACATCTTCAAAATCTTCTACTGCTGTAATTACTTCAAACTGCTTTCCAGATCTTTTTACATCCTCTGCTCCTGCTTCAAGAGCTATTTCAATAAGTCTGTCCTCATCTATCTTATCCACATCTATTGTTATAAGACCTTTCTTTTCAAATATCCATGAAACACATCCTGGTTCTCCAAGACTTCCTCCGTATTTTTCAAATGTATGCTTTAGTTCTGCTACTGTCCTGTTTTTATTATCAGTAAGACAGTCAACAAGTATTGCCACTCCTCCTGGCCCATATCCTTCATAGCTTACTTCCTCGTAGTTTTCTCCTTCAATCTCTCCAAGTCCTCTCTTTATACTTCTTTCTATGTTTTCCTTTGGCATGTTATGAGCCTTTGCTGCTTCAATAGCTGCTCTTAGTCTTGGATTTGTATCAGGATTTCCTCCTCCAAGCCTTGCAGCAACAGTTATCTCCCTTATAAGCTTTGTAAATATCTTTCCTTTCTTTGCATCCATAATCTTTTTTTTGTGCTTTATCTGACTCCATCTTGAATGTCCTGACATAAACCAAACCTCCTTTTTTTATTTTTTTCCAATTCCTATTATAAATATCTCCCTGCTGTTTTTTCTAGTGCTTTTTGGCTTAATCAATTTCGTTTTATCAAAATATAATGAAACTTTTTTCCTAAAATCAATAAATCCTTCCCCCTCAAAAACCTTACATACAAAATTTCCTCCTTTTTTCAGAAGATAAAAGACAAACTCAAAAGCCCTATTTGCCAAAGCCAAGGAACGAATGACATCTACATTATCAATTCCTGTAGTATTTGGTGCCATATCACTTAGCAGGACATCCTGTATCCCTATTTTTTCTTTTAGCCACACAGGATCTAACTTAAATATATCAGCTTTTATAAAAAGGAAGTTTTCTGCTTTCAGTCTTTCTGGCTCTTTTACATCTATTCCCGTTACAAAACCTTTTTTCCCTACTTTTTTCAGACAGTATTGAGACCATGATCCAGGATAGCATCCCATGTCAAGGACTTTGTCCCCTTTTTTTATAAGATTTACCCTTTTGTCTATCTCCTGTAGTTTATAAACAGAGCGAGCAAGCCAATTTTCTTCTTTTGCTTTTCTTGTATAATAATCAGCCCATCTCATGCTGGTTTTATTATACTTATAAGCTTATAATGACTCAAGACATCTTTCTCCAATCCTTATAGGGAAAAATATTGCAAATAAAAAGAGGAAAAAAGAGACAGAAAAAAGGATAAATGAGATAATACATCTTGAAAAAGAAGGTTTTTTATACAGAAAGAGCCAATAAGAAGGAATAGCCTGGACAGAGAGTATAATAAGCAAAAAGACAGAAAAAGAGATCATATACAGAAGTCCTCCAAGACTTGTAGAAACCTGGGCAATTTTTTCGCAGTTAAAATCAGGACAAGAAGCTCCAAAACCAATAGCCATAGAAACAGAAGATGCTGTTATAAAGAATGTATCAACTATGGCAATGACTAAAATAGGTGTCTTTGCTTCAAGTAAATGGCTTATAAATATAACAGAAAATTCTCCAAGAAATACAAGAAGTGGGAAATAAAAGAGGAATTTTGCCCAGAGAAACTTTTTTATTGAAATAGGACCTGACCTTATTATCCAAAATGCCCTTCCTTCTCCACTTACAGAAGAAAAGACAAACCTTGCTGAAATAGCAGATATTATAAAACCACAAAATCCTATGTTTAAATAAGCTATCTGGTTTTTTAAAAAAAGAAGTTCTCCTTTTGTTAAAGGAAGTACTTTGAAGTTATATATGTAAACAACTATAAGAGCAAAAAGAAAAAGGAGCTGACTCCACTGGGTGTTATCTCTAAAAAAGACCTTAAACTCCTTGTCCATTATGTTTCCCATTTCCCTTCCAAATATCCTGAGAAATAAGATTCTTATGATCTGAGAAATTTTTCGTGTTATCTTTAACTTTCTTTTTGCTTCAGCTGCATTGGAATATGCTTTAAAATAAGTAAGTTCACATACCCAGATGTTTATTACTGTAAGTGCAATTGGGGTAAAAAGAAGAAGTAAGAAGTAAATAGTTTTGGGTCTTTCTCCAATAAGATCTTTCCATAGAACAGAACACATCCAATAAGAAGGAAGATATGGAGAATCTGAGGATTTAAGAAATTCTATATACTGAATTGCTGAAAGAAATAATTCTGGATTTACGAGTCTTTCTGGTCTTGAAAATCTAAGGATCAGGTATAATGAAACAAAGAAGACAGAAGATAAGAAAAGAAAGATATCTCTTAATTTTTTAGCAGGAATTAAACTTGCAAAGATAAAGACAATAAGTATTCCTAAGTTAGATGAGATAAATAAGACAGAAAGAGTTGAATAAAAAAGGTCTAAAAAAAATCTAAAAGAAGCTTTATAGATAAAACCATATGCAAGCATTAAAGGAGAACCAAATGTTATAAGCATCCAGGAACTTGTAGCTGTAATAAATAAAAGTCTGCTTAAGAATATTTCTTCTATGGAGAATGGACTGGAATAGAGAAGTTCTAAATCATCTGAGAGAAAGAGGTATGATAAGGCTGATATTGTGTTACTTAAAGTGAGTAAGATAAAAAATGTAAGGAGAATCAGAGAGAGGAACTTATAAAGTAAAAGGTTACCTATGATTTCAGTCTTTTTAAAGAAGCATAGAAGTCTTAGGGAGATAAATAGTGTAAGAAACCAAAAGGAAATTCCAACTGGAAATACAAATACGAACTTCCATTTCTCTTTTTTTAGTCTGTTTTTAAAAGAAACTATCTTTGGTTTGATAAGAAGAAAGATCCTCATGTGTTAGCTTCAAAAAGACATTCTCTAAGTCTCCATCTATTCCAGCTTTTTTCTTAAGCTGATCCAAGGTCCCTTTTGCTATAAGCTTTCCTGAATTGATTATAGCAACTTCATCAGCTATCTCTTCTGCAAAACTTAAAGAATGTGTAGAAACAAAGATTGTTTTTCCTCTTTTTGCCAATCCTTTGAAAACATCTTTTATCATCCTTATTCCTTTTGGATCAAGACCAACTGTTGGTTCGTCTACTATCAGGATTTCTGGATCATGAATCAAAGCAGCACAGAATGCAATTCTCTGTTTCATTCCATGAGAATAACTCTCTATTAGCTCATCTTTGAAATCTTCTAATTCAAACTTCCTTAACATTTCATCTATCTTTTTCTCAGGATTTTCAACAAAATACATCTCTGAAACAAATTCTAAAAATTCCTTTCCTGTAAGTCTTTCATAAAGGAATGGTCTGTCAGGTATAAATCCTGTTATCTTCTTTGCTTTTTCTGGCTCTTTTAAGAGATCTATTCCATTAAGGATTATCCTTCCTTTTGTTGGTTTTAATATCCCTGCTATCATCTTTATAGTGGTTGTTTTTCCTGCACCATTTGGTCCTAAAAACCCCATTATAGAACCAGTTTTTACTTCAAGATTTATATGATCCACAGCAATGGTTTTATTATATACTTTTGTCAAATCAATCAGCCTTATCATAAGAGTAATCCACGACTTCTATTTTTAATCTTCCTATCTTTCCTGTTATCTTAGCCTGATCTGCTATGTTTCCACAAAAAAGCATTATATGAGTTGCATCAACAGGAACTTGATTCAATGTAGAATCTACCTGTATCCATTTTCCCAAATAAACCATATTCCAGGCATGATAAAAAAATTTCCCTTCAAGATATATCAAACCAATACAAATCCTGTTAGGTATTCCAACAGCCCTGAGGAGAGCAGCAGTAAGAACAGCATGTTCATTACAGTCTCCAACCTTCTTTTTTAATGTCTCAAGGGCACTTGGAAAAGAAAAAGTTGGTCTTTTTTCTAAATTCCTGTATACCCAATTTACGATCTTTTTTGTCACTTTTACAGGATCCCTCTCTTTTTGTATAATCCTTTCCGCTGTTTTTCTTATAAGCTCTGAGTTAGACTCAATGTTAAACTCAGGAAGAAGATATTCTCTTAGTCCGTCTTTGTAAGGAATAAGATAAGGAGGGTTTTCAGGAAGCTTTTCTTTTCTTATCTCTATTATCCTCTGATTTATTTTTACTTTCAGATAAGAGACTTTCCTTGGATCAGGTATTTTTCTGTTTGTTTCAATAGCTATCATTTTATAGACATCTGAAGCTACTATGTTTTTCATTGCTGATTCAGGATCTGATCTTATTATAGAAAAAGCTTTTGCTTTTATCTTTAATATCCTTCCTTTTTCATCTACCCATATATCCAAAGGATTTCCTAAAAGTTCTGTCCTGAGTTTATACGCCTTATATTCTGCATCCTTTATCTTTACATCCTCTTTTGAAACCACCTTTACAGTTATATTTCTCTGAGCCATAGAAGCAGGATCAAAAAAGGATAAATTGAAGCTTTTTTTTATATCCAGATCTTTAACAGCTATAAAAGAGAATCCAGCATATGGTTTTTCTTTCAAGAATAAGACATAAGAAAATACTTTTTTTCCAATTCTTCTTTTAAGAATTAACCTTTTTCCTTTAACCTCTCCAAACACATGAAAACTCATCCTTTTACACGAAAAAAGGATGTCTATCTTCTTCAGGGAAAAATCCTTTTCTGTCTCACAGATTATCCTCAAATCTACCTTATCAGGATGTCCCATAAAAGAGATCTTAAAAGAGATGTTATCTCTGATTATGTAACCAGAATCTTCAGGTATTATAGTATCCACGAGATATCCTATTTTTTTGTCTTTGAGAAATATTGAAAACCATGAAGTTTCAGCTGACTTTATTCTAAAAAAATGCTTTTCTTGTTTGTTTTCTCTGTAAAGAGAAAAAAGTAAAAAGATCCAGAACAAGACGATAAAGCTTCCCAGGAGGTGAAAAGTAATCTTCTTCACTGTTTAGAAGAATTTTCTATCAAGAACTCTATACTGGATTGCTTCTGCTATATGATCTATTTTTATCTGTTCAGATTCATCCAGATCTGCAATAGTTCTTGCAACCTTAAGTATTCTTGAATATGCCCTTGCACTTATTCCAAGATTATCTATAGCATCTTTTAGAAGACTTTTAGATTCTTTATCAAGTCTGCAGAATTTCTTTATATGAGCCTGTTCCATCTCTGAATTTGTCCTTATTTTAAAATTCTTAAATCTTTCAGCCTGTATCTCTCTTGCTCTTACTACTTTTTCCCTTATCTTTTTTGAAGAAGTCCCTTCTTTATTTTCAATAAGTTCTCCATAAGATAAGGAAGGAACTTCTACATGTATGTCTATCCTATCCAAAATAGGTCCAGATATCTTGGATCTGTATCTCTGGATCTGAAGAACAGAACAATTGCAGACATGTCTTCTGTCTCCTAAATAACCACAGGGACAGGGATTCATGGCAGCAACAAGCATAAACTTTGCAGGATATGTAACAGTTATATTTGCTCTTGTTATTGTCACGACTTTATCTTCCATAGGCTGTCTTAAGACCTCAAGCACATTTCTTCTGAATTCTGGAAGCTCATCCAAAAAAAGAACACCATTATTAGCCAGACTTACTTCTCCTGGTTTTGGAGGATTTCCTCCTCCTATCATCCCTATGTCAGAAATTGTATGATGAGGAGATCTAAAAGGTCTTTTCCTTAGAAGTCCTGTTTCTGGAAGAAGCCCCATGATACTATATATTTTTGAAGTCTCAATTGATTCTTCAAAACTTAAAGGAGGAAGAATAGTAGGGATCCTTTTTGCTAACATTGTCTTTCCAGATCCTGGAGGTCCTATCATAAGAAGATTGTGTCCTCCTGCTGCAGCAATTTCTAAAGCCCTTTTTACATTCTCCTGTCCTTTTACTTCCTTAAAATCTACATCAAATTCTTCCTCTTCTAAGGTATTGTTTTCATCCTTAAAAGGACTTATATTTTTTATACCCTTAAAGAATTCAACCACATCAGAAAGACTGCTTATGGGATATATGTCTATGCCCTTTACGACAGCTGCTTCCTTTGCATTCTGTTTTGGAAGGAATATACCTTTAAGTCCAGACTGTTTTGCACTTATTACAATAGGAAGGACTCCTTTTATTGGCCTTATTGTTCCATCAAGTGAGAGTTCTCCAAGAAACATATATCCTTCACAGCTTTCTATAAGACCTGTTGCACAAAGGATCCCTACTGCAATTGGGAGATCAAAAGCTGTTCCTGTTTTCCTTACATCTGCAGGAGCAAGATTTACAGTAATTCGGTCAGCTGGAAAATGGTAACCGGAATTGTTAATAGCAGCTTTTACTCTTTCTTTGCTTTCCTTTACTGCAGCTTCAGGAAGACCAACAGTTGAAAAGGAGGGAAGTCCATGAGAAATGTCAACTTCTACTTCAACTATATATCCGTCTATTCCAAATGTTGCTCCACTTATTACCTTTGCTAGCATCTTTTTGTCCCTTGTTTTTCTTTTACTTTTAGCATATAAGTTTATATATATCAATGAAAGGAGATTTGCCATGGCAAGGATAACTGTTGAGGATTGTTTAGAGAAGGTAAAAAGTAGATTTGAACTTATCCATCTTGCTATAAAAAGAGTAAAAGAACTGAGAAGAGGAGCACCTCCTCTTGTAGAATGTGACAATAAGGAGATTGTTACAGCATTAAGAGAAATTGCAGCTGGAAAGGTTTATCCTATAAAATATGAGGAGATACCTTCTGAACGAGTAGAAGAACTTCCTGAACCTGAAAAAGAGCTTGTTTCAAAAGAAGAACTTTATGATTCAATAAAAGAAGCTACAGCTTACCAAGGACCAGAAAAAGAAGAAACAGAGGAAGAGGAATCATATGAATAAGAAGGATTATTATGAAATTTTAGGTGTTCCAAGAGATGCTACAGAAGAGGAGATAAAAAGAGCTTATAGGAAACTTGCACTTAAATATCATCCTGACAGAAATCCTGGTGATAAGGAAGCAGAAGAGAAGTTTAAGGAGATATCAGAGGCATATGAGGTATTAAGTGATCCTGAAAAAAGAAGGATATATGATACTTATGGACATGAAGGATTACAGGGAAGAGGATATTCTACGGGATTTACAGATGTTGAAGATATATTTGACAGATTTAATGACATATTTGAGGAATTTTTTGGATTTGGATTTAGAACAAGAAGAAGACAAAGACCAAGACAAGGAAGAAATATCAGATATGATCTTGAGATTACACTTGAAGAAGCTTTTACAGGATGTAATAAAGAGGTAATAATAGAAAGACTGGAAGTATGTCCTACTTGTAAAGGATCAGGTGGTATAGGAAAAGAGGTATGTCCTGACTGTGGTGGAATGGGACAAATTACGAGATCTCATGGTTTCTTCCACATAACTACGACTTGCAGCAGATGTAAAGGAGAAGGTTATATCATTTCTAAGCCTTGTTTTGATTGTAGAGGGACCGGGACAGTAAAAGTAGAAAGAAGGATAAATATAAGGATACCTGCTGGAGTAGATACAGGATCTCAACTCAGGATACGCGGAGAAGGAGAACCAGGAGAATATGGAGGACCTCCAGGAGATCTCTTTATTGTTATAAAGGTCAAAAAACACGAATTTTTCTCAAGAAAAGATGATGATCTGTTCTGCGAAATTCCTATCTCATTTATTCAAGCAGCATTAGGTGATAAGATAAAGATTCAGGTATTTAATGAAGAAGTAGAGGTTGAGATTCCTCAAGGAACTCAGCCTGGAGATGTTATAAGAGTTCCAGGAAAAGGAATGCCTTCTGTCAGATCAGGTAAAAGAGGAGATCTTTTTGTAAAGGTAAATGTCAAAATTCCAAAAGAACTTACAAAAAGACAAAGAGAACTTCTTGAAGAGTTTGCAAGGACAGAAGGATTGAAGATAGAAAGTCCTCAAAAAAGGAAGAGGAAGTTTTGGATATAGTTCTTTTATGACAGATCTTATAAGGGTTATTTTTTCAATAGTTACTTCTGCCTTTGTTTTTATTATATTCGGAAATTCCATAATAAATAGATTAAAAAGACTTAACATAGGTCAATACATACAACAAGATGGACCTCCTTCACACATAGTAAAGCAAGGAACTCCTACAATGGGAGGAATTCCTATTATCCTTATAAGTATCCTTTCTACAGTTTTTTTTGCTAAGCTGACTCAGCATATCCTTATATGTATCTTAAGTCTTCTTCTTTTTGGAGCCATAGGTTTTGTTGATGATTGGATTAAAATAAAAAGGAAAGAGAACAAGGGATTAACTGCAAAGCAGAAGTTTTTGCTTCAGACAATATCAGCCTTTTTTATCTCTTGGCTTTTATACAGAACAGTTGACCATACCTTATATGTCCCTTTTTTTAAGACTTATCTAAGGACAGGAATTTTTTACTTCCTTCTAACAGCTTTTATAATTGTAGCAACATCTAATGCAGTAAATCTTACAGATGGACTTGATGGACTTGCTATAGTTCCAATATCCATAGCATTTGGATTTTATCTTATATTTTCCTATGTCTCTGGTAATAAGGAATTAGCTGTATTCTGTGGAAGTATTGTAGGTTCAGGACTCGGTTTTTTGTGGTATAATACATATCCTGCTGAGTTATTTATGGGAGATGTGGGTTCACTTTCTCTGGGAGCAGCTCTTGCAACAGTATCTGTTATTACAAAACAAGAACTCCTGCTACTTCTTATAGGAGGAATATTTGTCATAGAAGCAATTTCTGTAATTGTTCAGGTAGGCTATTTTAAGCTTTCAGGAGGAAAAAGGGTATTTAGGATGGCTCCTATTCATCATCATTTTGAAATGAAAGGATTGCCTGAACCAAAGATAATAGTAAGGTTCTGGATAGTGTCAGTAATTTTAGCTATTATTGGAATTGGTGCTTTAAGATGAGGAAAAAAGTAACAGTGATAGGCTTAGGTGTTACAGGATTCTACAGTGCATCTTTTTTTGCAAAAAGAGGTCTGGATGTATCTGTAATGGACATAAAAAAAGAGGAAGAGCTGAGAAAGGATTATGTGGAAGGATTAAAAAGGATTGGAGTAGAGATAATTGCTGGAAGATATGATGAAAGATGTATCTTAGAGTCAGATATAGTAATACTTAGTCCTTCTGTCCCTGTTGATCTTCCTGTATTAGAAAAAGCAAGAGAAAAGGGTGTTTGTGTAATAGGGGAGTTAGAATTTGCTTCAAGGATGATAGAAAAACCTATTGTTGCAATAACCGGAACAAATGGAAAATCTACTGTAACGACACTTATAGGGAATATTCTTAGAAGGGCTGGAAAGAAGGTATTTGTTGGAGGAAACATAGGAAGACCTCTTATATCATATTTTGAGCAAGATGAAGAGGCAGAGATATTTGTGTTAGAAGTAAGCAGTTATCAGCTTGATTCAGTTGAGAAATTTTCCCCTTTCATTTCTGTAATTCTGAATATAACTCCTGATCATCTTGATCACTATGGAAGGTTTGAAAGGTATGTTGAAAGTAAACTGAAGATATTCAGGAATCAAAAACCTGAAAGTTATCTTATCTTAAATGACGACGACAAGATCCTTTCTCAGATCTCTCCATCCAATGTAAAAGTCCTAAGATATGGGATTCAGAAAAGGTGGAACAGAGATGCTTATATAGAAGATGGAAAGATAAAGTGTTTGGGAATAGAATTTTCATTTGAAGACATAAAACTTATAGGCATGCACAATATAGTTAATCTTATGCCGGTTATACTTTGCTGTCTTCTTTTAGATGTGGAAAAGGAGATAATAGAAAAGGAAATAAGGGAGTTTAAAGGACTTCCTCACAGATTAGAGTTTGTATTAGAAAAGGAAGGAATTGCATTTTTTGATGATTCAAAAGCAACAAATGTAGATTCAGCAGTAAGTGCTATAAAAAGCATAGAAAGACCTATAATACTTATTGCTGGAGGAAAGGATAAAGGAGGAGGATACAGACAACTTAAGGAGGCTGCAAAAGAAAAAGTGAAACATGCTGTTCTTTTAGGAGAAGCTTCAACTCTTATTGCAAAAGAGTTTGAAGGTGAAATCTCTTATGAGATGGCAAAAGACATGTATGATGCTGTTGAAAAGGCTTATTCTAAGGCAAAGAAGGGAGATGCTATACTTCTTTCTCCAGCATGTTCAAGCTTTGATATGTTTAAGGATTATTCTCACAGAGGAGAAGTATTTAAAGATGCAATAAGGAGGATTGTAAGTGGTAAGTGAAGAGATTCCAAGTTATGATTACATCCTTCTTATTTCAACTTTCCTCCTTATCTCCTTAGGATTTATCTTTATATACAGTGCAAGCTCAAACATAGCACTTTACAAGTTCTCTAATCCTTACTTTTTTTTAAAAAAACAGGCTATTTCTCTCTTCATAGGCATCTTTTTTATGCTTATTTCAATGCATATACCATACAGGATATACTCAAATCCAAAGTTCATATACGGACTTCTTCTTCTAAGCCTTACTTTTCTTCTGCTTCTTTTTTTCATAGGACATAAGATATCAGGAGCTGTAAGATGGATCAGGATAAAAGGATTCTCTTTTCAGCCAACAGAACTTGCAAAACTTTCTCTCTGTTTTTACATTGCTCATTTTATGACAAAAAACAGTGAAAAAATGAACACATTTAAAATAGGTATTCTGCCTAACCTTCTTTTAGTAGGACTCTTTATTCTCCTCATAATGAAACAGCCAGATAAAGGAACAGCTTTGATGATAACTGTCTGGCTATTTATAATGCTTTTTGTAGGAGGATGTAAATTAGCTCATCTTTTTATGACTTCAGTATCTTTTTTCCTTCTTTTCATATTTTATCTTTCTCATTCAGAATATGTCATCCACAGATGGAAAGCCTTCCTGGATCCCTGGAAATACTATAACAGCTACGGATTCCAGATAATTCATTCTTTTTATGCATTTGGCACAGGTGGTCTTACAGGGGTAGGTTTGGGTAGTGGAAAGCAAAAGTTGTTTTATCTTCCAGAACCATATACAGACTTTATACTTCCTGTTATAGGAGAAGAGTTGGGTTTTTTGGGAGTATTTTTTGTTATCTTCTTGTATTTTGTTATAGTTACAAGAGGGATAAGTATAGCTGTTAGCAGTAATAATCTTTTTAACAGATACCTGGCATTTGCTATAACATCTATGTTTTGTTTACAGGTAATAATAAATATGGGTGTTTCCATGAATCTTCTTCCAGCAAAAGGACTTACTCTTCCTCTTTTAAGTTATGGAGGTTCTTCTCTTCTTATTACCATGACAGAGATAGGGATTCTGCTTAATGTATCAGCAAAAAGATAAAGAGATCAGATTACTTATAGCATCTTCTTGGACAGGAGGACATATCTTTCCAGGGATATCCATATGCCAGCAGTTAAGAAGGATTGAAAAGGTAGAAGTATTTTTTGTAATAAACAGAAGGAGTCCAGCAGAAGAAATCTTAAGGAAACAGGGCTATACTGTATTTATTTTGAAAATTGAAGGAATAAAAGGTAAAGGAATAAAAAGCCTTCTCTGTTTTTCTAAAATTCCCATTTACTTTTACCACTCTTTTAAACTCATAAAAAAAATCTCACCTTCATTTATACTTGGACTTGGAGGATCTGTTTGTGGTCCTATATGTATTCTTGGAAAGATATTGGGAATTCCTACAGCTATTCATGAGCAAAATCTTATTCCAGGACTTACTAACAGGATTTTGTCTTATTTTGTAGATAATGTTTTTGTCTCATTTGAGGAAACAAAAAAATACCTAAGAAATGCCTATTATACAGGGAATCCTGTAAGAGAAGAATTTTTCTGTATAAATAGGAAAAAAGGAGAAAAGTTCAGGATATTGGTAACAGGAGGAAGTCAAGGAGCACATGCCATAAATGCTGTTTTCTTAGATGCTTTAAGACTTCTGGATTTAGACAAGATAAAGATAATCCATCAGACAGGAGAAAAGGATTTCTTTTATGTAAAAAAAAGATACGAAGACATGAAGATAGATGCTGAAGTTCTGCCTTTCATAGAAGACATGCCAGCTGTTTTAGAAAAAGTTGATCTCGTAATAAGCAGATCAGGAGCTTCTACCTTATTTGAACTTTCAGCATCAGGAACCCCTTCTATCCTTATTCCATATCCTTATTCATCAGACAGACATCAAGAAAAGAATGCCTTAGCTCTTGTAAAAAAAGGTGGAGCTGAAATGATTCTTCAAGATGAGCTTACTGCTGAAAGACTTGCAGCTGTTATAAAAAAGTATATGAAACAGCCTGAAAGATTAAAAGAGATGGGAAAAAAAGCAAAGATGCTGGCAAAAAAAGATTCTGCTCTTCTTATTTCAGAAAAAATTCTGGAGATGCTGAAACATGGAAATACTTAAAAAGGTCAAAAGGATACATTTTGTTGGAATTGGTGGAATAGGAATGAGTGGAATAGCTGAGCTTCTTATAAATTTAGGCTATAAGATAACAGGTTCAGATATAAAGCAGACTTCTATAACAAAAAGATTAGAAAGATTGGGTGCAAAAATCTTTTATTTTCACGATAAAAAGAACATAAATGGAGCAGACATAGTAGTGTTTTCTTCTGCCATTCCTTCAGAAAATCCTGAAATAATGGAGGCAAAAAAGAGAAAGATTCCAGTAATTCCAAGGGCAGAAATTTTAGCAGAACTTATGAGATTCAAATACAGTATAGCTGTAACAGGAGCTCATGGAAAGACAACAACGACCTGTATGATTGCAAGCATACTAAACAGTGCTCATATGGATCCTACAGTGATCATAGGAGGAAGACTTAAAGGATGGAATGGTTCAAATGCAAGACTTGGAAAGGGAGATATCCTGGTTGCAGAGGCTGATGAAAGTGATGGTTCTTTTCTGAGGCTCTCATATGAAATGGCAGTAGTTACAAATATAGATTATGAACACATGGATTATTACAAAGATATGGAAAACTTAAGAAAGGCTTTTATAGAGTTCATAAATAAGCTTCCATTTTATGGAAAAGCTATAATCTGCCTTGATAATGAAGAAATAAAAAAGATAATTCCTTATCTAAGAAGAAGGTTCATCACATATGGGATAAGAGAAAAAGGAGCAGATCTTAGGGCTGAGAATATAAAAAAAGAAGAATTTGGGACGAGTTTTGATGTAATATATAAAGGAAAAATCATAAGGAATGTAGAGGTAGGGATACCAGGAATACATAATGTATTAAATGCACTTTCTGCTATTGGAGTTGGTATTGAGTTAGGTATAGATATAGCCTCTATAAAGAAAGGACTAAAAAACTTAGGAGGGCTTGAAAGAAGATTTCAGATAAAAGCCATAATAGATGATATCATAATAATGGATGACTATGGTCATCATCCAACAGAAATAGCTGCTACATTGGAAACAATAAAGAATTGGTGGAAAGGAAGAAGACTTATTGTAGCTTTTCAACCTCACAGATACTCAAGGACAAAAGCACTTTTTGATCGCTTTGTAAGATGTTTCTATTGTGCAGATGTCCTTTATATAAGCCCTATATATGCTGCTTCTGAAAAGCCAATAGAAGGTGTCTGTTCTGAAAAGCTTGTTAAGGCTATAAAAGAAAGTGGGTATAAAAATGTAGAATTTTGTGAGAGGTTTGAGGATATAGTAGAGAGAATTTTATCTATAGTAAGACCTGGAGACCTTATACTTACTCTTGGTGCAGGAAACATATATCAGGTAGGAAATAGACTTATAGAAGAGCTGAAGAATGTTAGAAGAATATAAAGAGAAGTTAAAAGAGATATGTGGGAATATACATTTTGGAGTCCCTGTCTCTCGTTATACTACTTTTAAAGTAGGAGGCAAGGTTTGGGCAGTTTGTGATGTAAGAGAGAGAAATATTCTTTATAGATTGCTTGGTTTTCTTTCTGAAAAAGGGATATCTTATATGATTCTTGGAGGAGGAAGTAAGTTACTTGTAAGTGATTCTGGATTTAAAGGAGTTATGATAAGACTTAAAGGGGAATTTGAAAGGATAGAGATTCAGGAAGGGAAAGATCTGCTCCTGAAAGTAGGAGCAGGTACACCGATATATAAGCTGATAGATTTCTGTGTAAAAAATAGGATTTCTGGACTTGAATTTCTTGTTGGAATTCCAGGAACAGCAGGTGGTGCAGTTGTGATGAATGCAGGAGCATTTGGAGAAGAGATAGGGGGAAAGGTAAGGAAGGTCAGTATAGTTAACTCAAAGGGAGAGTCATTTATAAAGAAAAGAGAAAAGCTAAGGTTTTCATATAGGTATGCAGATATAAAAAAAGATGAAGTCATAACAGATATATGGATAGATGGGATTTGTTTTTCTGAGAAGGGATTAATAAAGGAGAAGATAGAAACTTACATGTATATCCGAAAAAAAAGGCAGCCTTTAGAATTTCCAAATGCAGGCTGTATATTTAAAAATCCAGATAAGATAAAGGCAGGAAGGGTCATAGAAGAGATTGGATTAAAAGGGAAAAAGATAGGAGGTGCTATGGTTTCAGAAAAACATGCAAATTTTATAATAAATACTGGAAATGCAAAAGCAAAAGATATATTTGAGCTTATACAGTTTATAAAAAAAGAGGTAAAAGAGAAAAGAGGTATAGAACTTGAAGAAGAAATAAAGATAGTTGGTTTCTGATGTCTAAGATAAATCATTTTCTTTTGGGAATCCTTATATTCATAATTTCAGCTTTCTTAGTAACAGGAGGCCTTCTTAAACTTTCAGCTTACCTTAAAAGATTTCTTAGAATAAAGAGGATAAAGATAGAAGGAGCTGATGAGAAGTTAAAAAAAAAGATCCTTATGATATGTAACCTAAAAAGCAATCCAAAAAGCCTTTTGTTTCTAAATACGAAAAGACTGAAAAAAATGATAGAAATGAATCCCTGGATAGAATCTGTAACTGTAAAAAAGCTGTTTCCAGATACGGTTATAATAAAAGTAAAAAAAGAGGTTCCATGTGCAGTCCTTATTTATAAAGGAAATCTCTTTTATGTGAACAAAAAAGGTGAAGCCTTTAAAATCCCAGAGACTTACAGGGATCTGCCTGTCATAACAGGGATAAAGCAGGATATGAAAGACAGGATAAGAAAGGTTATAAGACTGTTAGATAGAATAAATAACAGGAGATTAGAAGTTTCAGAGGTTCATGTAACAAAATATGGAACAGTTCATCTTTATTTTTGCAAAAATAGATTCGATTTGGTTTTTTCTTATGATATAGATAGATTAAATGAGGAAGAGATAAAAAAAAACTTGAAAAATTAAAAAAGTTGTTGGATTATTTTGAAAAAAACGGGCAAATAAAAAAGGTTACATTTATAGATCTGGACTGCTTATCCAGAGGAGCTATAGTGAGCTTAAAATAAAAGATGTCAAAGGATATCATTGTAGGGCTTGATATAGGAACGACAAAGATCTGTGCATTAGTAGGAAAAATACAGCCAGGAAATGTATTAGAGATCATAGGAGTTGGAACTTATCCATCACACGGTCTGAGAAAAGGAGTTGTTATAAATATAGATGATACTGTAGAGTCTATTCAAAAGGCAGTAGAAAAAGCAGAGGAGATGGCAGGCTGTGAGATAAATGCAGTATATATAGGTATAGCAGGAGGGCACATAAAGAGCTTTAACAGTGAAGGAGCAATTCCTTTAAAACATAAAGAGATAACAAAGAAAGATATAGACAGAGTTATAGAGGCTGCAAGTGCTATATCTATCCCTATGGACAGAGAAATAATTCAGACAGTGGTTCAAGAATATATCGTAGATGACCAGGACGGAATAGTAAATCCTTTGGGAATGTCAGGAGTAAGATTAGGTGCAAGGGTTCACATTATAACAGCTGCAGTAACTTCTGCACAGAACATTATAAAATGTGCAAACAGAGCAGGTCTTGATGTATGTGATATTATCCTTCAAGCAATTGCTTCAAGTGATGCCGTGCTTTCTAATGAAGAAAAGCAAGGAAATATAATTCTTATAGACCTTGGTGGTGGAACAACTGATATGGCTGTATTTTCTAGAGGTGCTGTAAGACATACATTTGTTCTTCCTCTGGGTGGTAACAACCTTACATACGATCTCTCAGTCGGACTTAAGACATCAGAAAAAGAAGCAGAAGAGATAAAGAAAAAATATGGTTGTGGATGTGTAGAACTTGCTTCTGAAGAGGAAAACATAGAAGTAGTTGGAATTGCTGGTAAAAGATCAAGAAGGATCTCAAAAAGAACCATAGCAGAGATCTTAGAACCTAGAGTAGAAGAGATCTTTTCCCTTCTTTATGAGGATCTGATAAGATCAAATGTTGATGTAAATCTCAACAGGGGTGTTGTAATTACTGGTGGTTCAGCAAAACTTGAAGGGATAGTAGAGGTTGCAGAAAGGATATTTGGAGTGCCTGTAAGGATAGGATATCCTAAAGGCATTACCGGAATATCAGAAGTTATAAATGATCCGATGTATTCAACAGCTGTTGGACTTGTAAAGTATGGAGCAAGAGAAGGAAGAAAGAAAAAGAAGTTCAGGATAAGAGATACGAATATCTTTTCCAGGATAATAAACACTATGAAAAAATGGTTTAGTGAAGTTTTTTAAATAAAAAAAAGGAGGATTTGTTATGAAATTTCAGATAGTTGAAGAAAAGAAGGTATATGCTTCAAAAGCAAGGATTAAGGTAATAGGAGTAGGAGGAGCAGGAGGAAATGCTGTAAACAACATGATAAGTGCAGGACTTCAGGGAGTGGAATTCATTGTTGCAAATACTGATGTTCAGGATCTTGAAAGATCTCTTTCTCCAGTAAAGATCCAGTTAGGTCCTGAAGTAACAATGGGTCTTGGTGCAGGAGGAGATCCAGAAGTTGGTAAGATGGCAGCAGAGGAAAGTATAGAAGAGATAAGGGAAGCTCTTGATGAACCTGATATGGTATTCATTACTGCTGGGATGGGAGGAGGGACAGGAACAGGAGCAGCACCAATAATAGCAAGGGAATGTAAATCTATTGGTGCACTTACAGTAGGAGTTGTGACAAAGCCATTTGAGTTTGAAGGTGAAAGAAGGATGAAAAGGGCTCTTGAAGGAATAGAGAATCTCAGAAAGGAAGTAGACAGTCTTATTGTAATTCCGAATGAGAGGCTAAAGTCCATAGGGACAAAAGCTGCTGGATTTAAAGAACTTCTTGCAAGAGCAGATGAAGTCCTTCTTAATGCAGTAAGAGGTATTTCTGATCTTATTACAAGCCAGGGATTTATAAACCTTGACTTTGCTGATGTAAAAAAGGTTATGCAGATGAAAGGAACAGCTCTTATGGGAAGGGGAAGTGCAAGTGGTGATAAAAGGGCACTTGAAGCAGCAGAGGCAGCAATAAAAAGTCCTCTTCTGGAAGATATCTCTATAAAAGGAGCAAAAGGTCTTCTTATGAACATAACAGGTCCTTCTAACATGAGTATGGAAGAGATAGATGCAGCTTGCACTTTCTTAAAGAACGAAGTAAGTGAGGATGCAGAAATCTACTGGGGAGTAGTATTTGACGATAGTCTTGGAGATGAAGTTCAGATTACAGTTATTGCTACAGGAATAGAATCAGAAGAAGTCATGAAGAAAGAAGAAGAAGAAAGGTCTAAGTATAAAAATGTAGTGGAGTTTAGGACAGGAAAGCTGAGAGATGCAACACCTGAAGACATGAAAGAACCCTGGACTGTAAGAAGAAAAAGTAAAGAAGAAAAAAGGGTTTCACAGAATGAAGAAAAAAGGGAAAGCTTTTTTGAAAGACTTAATAAAAAGATAAACCTGGATTATCCGACATTTTTAAGGCTAAAGACAGAAGAAAATAAATGAAAAAAGAAAAAGGAGGGATAAGAAAAAAGAAAAAAGGAAGATTGAGCTTTGCACTTGTATATCCAAACCTTTATCATGTCGGAATGTCAAGTTTAGGATTTCAGCTCGTTTACAGTATCTTAAACAGAAGGGATGAAGTTGTTGCTGAAAGATTCTTCCTTCCTGAAGAAGGTGAAAAGTTGAGATCTGTTGAATCAAATCTTCCCTTAGATAAATTTCATGTTATTGCTTTTTCCATCTCTTTTGAAAATGATTATATAAATGTTCTGAAAATTCTAAATTTAGGAGGAATTCCTCTTTTTTCAAAAGAAAGACAGAATGTTCCTCCTCTTGTAATAGCAGGAGGAATAACGACTTTTCTAAATCCAGAGCCTCTTTCTCCATTTATAGACTTCTTTATACTAGGAGAAGCTGAAAAATGTCTTGATAATGTCGTTGATCTTCTTATTGATTCACTTGGAAAGTTCTCAAAAAAAGAAGATCTTCTACTTTTTCTTGCAAAGAATGAGGAAAGTATATATGTCCCTTCTTTTTATGATGTGGAATACAATGCAGATGGGACAATTAGGTCATTTTATCCAAATAAGAAAGACCTACCTGAAAGGATAAAAGTAGCAAAAGATGTTCCATTAAGAAGTGTTGCTTCATCTGTAATTATCTCCCATGATACAGAATTTTCTGACAGGATCCTTATTGAACTTTCAAGAGGATGCAAAAGATCTTGTAGATTCTGTGCAGCAGGATATGTTTATAGACCTCCTCGTTTTCACAATTCTTCTGATCTTCTAAATTCAATAGAAGAATCATTAAAAAAGACAGATAATCTTGGTCTTCTCAGTGCATCTGTTTGTGATGTTCCAAATATAAAAGAGATACTTGGGTTTATTTGTGAAAAAGGAGCAAAGTTTTCTATATCTTCTATAAGAGCTGATTTTGTTGATCTTGAATTTCTCAGTTATTTAAAAAAATCAGGGCAAAAAAAGGTTACACTTGGAATTGAGGCAGGTTCAGAAAGGCTTAGAAGTCTTATAAATAAACATCTAAAAGAAGACCAAATTATAAATACTGCTATACTTGTTGCAAAAGCAGAGCTTTCTATAAAGCTCTACTTTATGATAGGACTGCCTAAGGAGGAATGGCAAGACATAGAGGAGATCTTAAGGCTTATAAAGCTTATAAAACACAACATGATAAAAGAAAGTGCGCCTAAGGGAAAAGTAAGTGGAATAAGGATAAATATAAGCTGTTTTGTTCCAAAACCTTTTACTCCTTTTCAATGGACAGCCATGGATGAGGTTGACAGTTTAAAGAAAAAGCAAAAATGGCTTTCAAAAGAGATTAGAAAACTTGGAGGAATAAGAGTAAGCTTTGATGTCCCAAAATGGGCTTACATTCAAGCCCTTCTTTCATTAGGAGACAGAAGAGTAGGAAATCTTCTTTTCCTTGCCTTCAGTTTTGATGGAAACTGGAAAAAGGCACTTAAGAATTCTGACATAAATCCTGACTTCTTTGTTTACAGAAACAGATCATATGATGAGATACTTCCATGGGATTTTATAAATCATGGAATAAAAAAGGATTATTTGAAAAAAGAAGCAGACCTTGCATTTTCTTATAAACAGACAGAGATATGTCCTTTGATTAAAGGATGCAAGAAGTGCGGTGTATGTTATCTTTTTGAATACTGAGGACTTTTTCTTGCCTTTTTCTTTCCGTATTTTTTCCTTTCCTTTTCTCTTGGATCTCTTGTAAGCATCCCAGCTTTTTTAAGAATAGGCTTCAGTTCAGGATTCATTTCAACAAGGGCTCTGCTTATTCCATGACGGAGAGCTCCTGCCTGACCAGAAATTCCTCCTCCTTTTACAGTTGCTTTTACATCTACTTTTCCTAAAAGATTACAGAGTTTAAGAGGTTCAAGTGCGTGGAATCTATATCCTTCTTCAGGTAGATATTCTTCCAAAGGTTTTTTATTTACTTCAATATTTCCTGTTCCCTCTTTTATCCAGACTCTTGCTACTGCCCTTTTTCTCCTTCCTGTTGCATAAAAGATCTTTTCTGCAACCATCCCTAAATCTCCCATTTTATTGGTTTTTGTGCTTCATGAGGATGATTAGGTCCTGCATAAACTTTGAGCTTTTTCAGGAGCTTTCTTCCAAGCCTGTTCTTAGGAAGCATTCCTCTTACTGCGTGTCTTATAAGTTCTTCTGGCTTCTTTTTTAGAAGCTCTTTTGCAGATATCTTTTTAAGACCTCCCATGTATCCACTGTGACGATAATAGAACTTGTTTTCCCACTTTTTTCCTGTAAGCCTTACCTTTTCTGCATTTATTACAATCACAAAATCACCTGTGTCTACATGTGGAGTAAAGATTGGTTTATCCTTTCCCCTGAGCTTTATAGCAATCTGAGATGCAAGCCTTCCCAAAACCTTTCCAGAAGCATCTACAAGATACCACTTTCTTTCAACCTCACCTTTTTTTGCCATATAGGTCTTCATAATCTTCTCCTTGATTTTTTAGGTTTGATTTTTTATTAAACTCTAAAAGAGATGTCAAACTAAAATTTTTGGTTGAAAAATTGTTCTGAATAAATATAATAAAAATAGAAAATATGATCAAGGCGATACTGATAATAATTCACACGATACTCTGTGCATTGCTTGTAGCCGTGGTCATCCTTCAGAAGGGAAAAGGAGCTGATATTGGAGCTGTGTTTGGAAGCACAACGCAGACGCTTTTTGGAGTTGCAGGTCCAGGTTCTTTCTTACAAAAGATTACTGCTTTCTTAGCGGCAGCTTTCTTTCTGACTTCACTTGGACTTTCGGTATTTATGAGCAAAGCTCAGGTAAGGTCTGTAATGGATAACGTAAAGGTAACTGTAACTGAGAAGACAAATGAAAGTAAATAAAAGTGCCGAAGTGGTGGAATTGGTAGACACGCTATCTTGAGGGGGTAGTGGGCGTTAAGCCCGTGCGGGTTCGAGTCCCGCCTTCGGCACTTAATTTATATGAAATTTCTTCAATACTACGAAGACGGAAAAATAAAGGTAGCAGTTAAAGAAAGAGATTTTATTATCCCTTTTTTATTTTCTGGAGATCTAAAGGAGCTTCTCCTCAAAAAAGACCTTCCTGAACTTTCAAAGGAAAGAATTCCTATAAAAGAAGTAAAACTTGCTCCTCCTATAGTTAATCCAAGCAAGATAATAGCAATTGGTCTAAATTATAGAGGTCACATAAAAGAAAGTAAGGGAAAAATTCCTGAAGTTCCCATAATATTTTCCAAATTCCCAAACAGCATAATAGGACCAGATGACTATATTGTATGGAAAAGAAGCATTACAAAAAAAGTAGACTATGAAGCAGAACTTGCAGTAGTTATAGGAAAAGAGATAAAAGAATGCTCTGAAGAAGAAGCAATAGATGCTATATTTGGATATACATGTGCAAATGATGTAAGTGCAAGAGATCTTCAGTTTTCAGATGGACAGTGGACACGCGGAAAATCTCTTGATACATTCTGTCCAATTGGACCATGGATAGTTACAAAAGATGAGATTGATCCAGATAGCTTAGAGATAAGATGCTATTTGAATGGAAGACTTATGCAAAAGAGCAATACAAAAGAAATGATCTTTTCTGTTCCATGGCTTATAAGCTTTCTTTCAAGGCATTTTACACTTCTTCCAGGTGATCTTATCCTTACAGGAACACCAGAAGGTGTTGGTGCTTTTAGAAATCCTTCTGTCTGGCTTAAGGATGGAGACGAAGTTGTTGTGGAAATAGAAGGAATAGGAAGGCTCGTAAACAGATGCAAGGAGCTTAGCTGAAAGGTTTCCTTCAGTCTTTGCTATTTCAAAATCAATGTCATTTATGAAGTTAGCTGTTGCAGCTTCCTCTTTCTCACGCATTCCAGTACTTTCCTGTTCCCTTTTCCAGGAATTTGTTTTTTTCACAAAAAAAACTCTCTTATTACTTGCTCATGTAAGATTGGTCTAAACAGTTTTATCTTTTCATTCCTTCTTGTTGGATGAATCCTGTTTGTAAGAAATATTACAAT
>Ga0190326_1000011_pt1 | contig 28272 bp, 26 predicted proteins | sample 4870111112_MG_FD_165049 | JGI IMG/M metagenome (GOLD analysis project Ga0190326, IMG submission 165049) | Hydrothermal vent sediment bacterial communities from Southern Trench, Guaymas Basin, Mexico - 4870-11-11-12_MG | ecosystem: Environmental > Aquatic > Marine > Hydrothermal vents > Sediment ... | reverse complement strand
GCTGAGAAGGTATGCTGAAAGGGAGAAATAGAGTCGTTTATTCGGGAGTTAGTTGGAAAGGGTTATATGGTGGAGGTGAAATTCCAAGTATGATGAAACAGGGCCGAAATTTTGGCACAAAGCTATGCAGATTCTGCTAAATCTCACTTCTCTCTAACTTCGTTTTGTTTTTCCAATCCTCCAAAGCAAAGACTATCAGTTTAACCTAAACCAAACAATCTTATTTAAATCAAAACCCATACTGTCTTCGTGAAACAGCTAAGCTCGTTCGACATCAAGGCCTGCGTTGCAGAACTCAAGGAACTTGAAGGGGGAAAGGTCGAGAAGGTTTACCACCACCCGCCGGACGAGATAAGGATAAGGATTTACGCTGGCAGGAAGGTTGATCTGGTAATCGAGGCAGGGAGGAGAATCCACCTCACTAAATTCCCCAAGCGGGCTCCAAGATTTCCTTCGGCCTTTGCAATGCTGCTGAGAAAGCACCTCGAAGGGGCGAGAGTGAAGAAAATAGAGCAGTACGACTTCGACAGAGTTGTGGTTATTGAGTTCGAGCGGTTTGGGGAGATAAGAAAGCTCGTGGCTGAGCTTTTCTCGAAGGGAAACGTTGTGCTGTTAAATGAGGAGAACAGAGTTATCATGCCATTAAAACACACGTTGAAGGTGGGAGAAGTTTACAAATTCCCGGAGAGAAAGGAGAAGAGGGATGAGGACAGGGAAATGGTTAGAGTTCTCGCCATGTCCGGGCTTGGTGGACTTTACGCGGAGGAAGTTTGCCTTAGAGCCGGAATCGACAAGAAAAAGAAGTATTCGGAGCTGAGCGAGGAGGAAATAAAGAAAATTAAAAAAGAAATTGAGAAGCTGATGAACTTCTCTCCTAAGCCGCAGATTATCATAAAGGATGGAGATTACCTCGACGTAGTGCCGATGGAGCTCCTTTATTACTCAAAATACGATAAGAAGTACTTCGAGTCGTTTAACGAAGCTCTGGATGACTACTTCTCGAAGAAGCTTGCAGAGATTGACGAGCTTGAGTCGATGAAGAGCGAGGAGCTTGAGAAGCTGAAGAAGAGGCTTCAGATACAGGAAGAGAGTTTAAAGAGGTTCGAGGAAGAGGCTGAGAAGTTTAAAAGGATTGGGAATGCAATCTACGAGAACTACCAGATGGTGGAGAAAATTATCGAGGCTTTCAGGGCTGCAAGAGAGAGAAAGAGCTGGGATGAAATCAAGCAGATTGTTTCAAAGGATGAAAAGCTGAAAAAGATTGTCAAAGCCGTTAAGCCTGAGAAAAACGCAATCGTGGTAAAGATAGGCGATTTTGAGGCGGAGCTTGAGATAAAGAAGAATATTCACGAGAATGCCGATGTCTACTACGAGAAGGCGAAGAAGGCGAGAGAGAAGGCGGAGGGCGTGAAGAGGGCGATTGAGGCAACTTTAAGGGAGATGGAGAGAGTCGAGGAAAAGCTTGAGAAGAAACTGGTGACGAGCATAAAGGTGAGGAGGAAGAGGGAGTGGTACGAGAACTACAGGTGGTTTTTCACCAGTGAGGGCTTTCTGGTCATTGGCGGCAGGAGTGCAGAGATGAATGAGGAGATAGTGTCGAAGCATCTCGAAAGCCGCGACCTCTTCTTCCACACACAAACTCCCGGCGCTCCTGCTGTAATACTGAAGAGGGGTCAGGAAGCGGGAGAAGTTAGCATAAGGGAGGCTGCTGAATTTGCCGCGACTTACTCAGCCTTGTGGAAGGAGGGGAAGCACGCTGGGGAGGTTTACTATGTTCTGCCCGACCAAGTTTCAAGGGCTGCAAAGCCGGGAGAGTACCTGCCAAAGGGGAGCTTCTACATAACGGGTAAGAGAAACTATCTTACGGTGGAGCTGAACTGCGCGATTGGTGTCGATGTTGAGGGCTTGAGGGTGATTGGAGGACCAATCTCTGCTGTGAAGAAGCAGGCGAACTACTACGTTGAGCTTGAGATTGGGGGGGAAGACCATAACGAGCTTGGTGTTGAGATTGCCAAGAAGCTCATCGAGATGGCTGGGAAAGATAAACATATTGTGAGGGCTATAGCGACACCTGACGAGATAATGAAGTTCTTGCCTCCAGGCAGGGCGAGGATAAAAGAATGAGGGTTCTAGATTTTCCTTCATCGAAAAAAGCAAGAAAGCTTGCCCGAAAATACGGATACGACGAGTTCATCGTTAGGAGGTGGATTAACCTCTTTGGAGAGAAGGAAGCTGAGGACATAATCAAAGCGTTTGAAGAGGGAATTCCGAAATACATCCGCGTTAACACCTTAAAAATAGATGAAGCGAGCCTGATAAAGAGGCTCGAGGAGAGAGGGTTTCAAGTAAGAGAGACTGAAGTTCCATACTGCCTAGAAGTTGTCGAGGAACCATACTCCGTTGGAGCGACACCCGAATACCTAATGGGCTACTACTACGTGATGGGCAAAAGCTCATGCATTCCTCCTCTTGTTCTTGATCCAAAACCGGGAGAAGTTGTTGTTGATCTTGCAGCTTCTCCTGGAGGAAAAACGACCTTTTTATCCATGCTGATGAATAACAGGGGTGTTGTGATTGCAATAGAGCCGCAGAGGGAGAGGTTGCAGCCCCTGATAGACAACATAAACAGAATGGGGGCGATGAACGTTGCTATGCTCAACATGGATGGTAGAAGAGTTCGTGAGGTTGGGATAAAGGCTGACAGAGTTTTGCTTGACGCTCCGTGCACGGGGGAGGGGATAATTCACAAGGATCCGTCGAGAAAGACTGGCAGGGGGAGAGATGACATAATTTTCTGCTCTGCACTTCAGCGGGATTTGATTCTCGCAGCCTTCGACTGTCTAAAGGATGGGGGTGTGCTGGTTTACTCCACCTGCTCACTCACGCCTGAAGAGAATGAGTTTGTTGTAGACTTTCTGCTGGAAAATAGGAACGGGAGCGTTGAAGAGATTGAGTGGGGGGATGAGGCACTATTTTTGCCCGGTTTAAGGCATGCCGAAGTCAGGAAAACGAGGCGGTTTTACCCCCACAGGCATCGCTGTTCGGGTTTTTTTGTTGCGAAGATCAGGAAAAATGGCTAGAGGTAGTAAAGCAGGACGGGAATGATCAGACAACCCATGCAGTTTGCCCTTCTGACGCCGAGAAGAGGAGCAGACATGCCGATTATGGATGATATGAATAAAATCACCACACCCATGAGTCCTGTGAGGGTGTAGGTTAAGGCCACAAGGAAGATAAGCACTCCTAGAGACAGTTTCGAAAAATCCAGCCTTGAAAGGTGGGAGAATGCAACTCTCGATGCGGCAAGAGTTAGGAGCAAGGCAATTGAAGCTGATGCTGTCGCTATGGTGACAATCTCGAACAAGGAGGGATAAACACCCAGCTGCCTTAAAGCCTCTGCAGCCCCACTCCTCGCCTTTGATGCTGTAATCAGCATGAAAAAGCAGAGAACAGCGTTGGCAGAATTAGCTGCACTCACCGCAGCAATATACTCTTCTCTACCTTTAACACCGACCGTAGCCAAAACAGTTGCAACACCGCTGCTAACTCCCGGAAAGAGAGAGACCAGAAAACCCGCGAGAGTTCCGGCTGAGACTGCATTGCCATCAGGTTTCTTCCACCTCACAATTTGGGGTGGAATTCTGCCAGCAGTTGTCTGAAGCAGTATTGGAACGCCAAAAAGGCCGGTCAGCAGGGGTAGGAGTATCGAGCCTGCGGGATTTGTCACGTATTCCGAAACTTTAAAGGCTACGATACCTGCAAAGCCAGAAACGACAAAAACCAGAAAGGCATAAAGCCTTTTGCGCCATGCGGAATATCTTCCTCCAAACTCCTCTCCCCTATCAGTAAGAATCAGAAAAGCTGAAATCGCAATTAAAGCTACGGGTATAACGCTCCTGATCGTGGAGTAATTGACACCTATAAACAAAACCGCAGGATAGAGGAGGAGGCTGACAACAACAGCGAGGAAGGAGCTGATTGCCGAAATCGCTACAGCCTCGAACCCTCTCCCCTCCAGAACCATCTCGTTCGCGGGATGGACGGCAATTGCAGTATCCTCATCAGGAACTCCAAGCAAGACTGTTGGGAAGATGTTGGCAATCGTGTATGCGATGGAAGAAGAGATGATTATTGCAGCAGGGTTGCCGAATTTCGAGGAGTAGATAAGTGTTAGAGAGGCGAAGGTGTTGCTGTGGATTCCTGGTATTAAACCGGCAAGGAATCCTAGGCTCGTGCCGAGCAACGCGTCTGTTAGCACGGCAGCACTTGACCTCAAGTAAAATAAATTTGCGGTATGATGTCACACAGAATAATTCGAAATGTTTATTTGCTTAGCTGAAAAGGAGCGTACAAGCGGTCGTAGTCTAGCGGCAGGACACGGGCCTCCCGAGCCCGTTGCCCGGGTTCGAATCCCGGCGGCCGCACTTTTTTGTTTTCTGAGGAAAAGTTGTTGAAGTCTTCTAAGCTTTTTTACGGATTATATCTGTGAACTTAGGCAGCAAGCGAATTAAGGATACATTATGGGCGTTTAGATAATCACTCCCACATTTGAGTTTCGATCACCTCAGTTGGGGCTGTTGTAAGGCATAAGAGGTTAAACCTCACAAAAGCTTGGATTGGGATGAACCGATCAATGCGTTCGGGTACAAGCTCCCTCAGGAGAGGGTTATGTGGTTTGTGAGGAGGAGGTGGGATGAGAAAGTGTAAATACAATTTGGGATACCACACTTGGTCCAACAAACTGTAGCCCCTCTAGAATCCAGTTTCGAGTTTGAAAACTGATTGGAAAGGAAACACGTTTCAAAAAACACGAGAATAAGTTTCTCTGATCTTTTAAACTTTTGTTCAAAATTTATTGCATTAAAAAATTAAAATTTAAATTTAAAGCTTCTGAGTGTTTTCCGAAAAAAGGCCGTATAACCTTTCCAAGTTTCAGGGAAAAGAGGTTCATTCAGTTGTCAGGGGTGATTGGAAAGAGTTTAAAGTTACATTTATATACAAGCACAGCGAACTTTCTAAACAGTTTTGTGGGGTGGTAGTATGAGGTTCAAGACGGTTGACCTTCCATATCACGTGTATATTGGAGAGAACGTAATTCAAAAACTGCCTAAGGTTCTGAGAAGTTTAGATGCAAATTACTTCCTTCTCCTGACTGATGAGGTTGTTAAGAACCTCGTGGTTGTTGGTTTAAAAGAAATACTCTCCGAATTTGAATACGACCTGATGCTCGTTGAATCAGCAAAGATGGAGGAGGCGAGGAGAATAGTCTTAAGGGGTGGTTTTGCCGACTACGATGCAGTTGTTGGTATTGGCGGTGGAAAGGTGCTTGATGTCTCGAAAGTCGTTGCGTCAGAACTCAACGCGTCTCTGATCAGTGTACCCACAACAGCCTCTCACGACGGCATAGCCTCTCCGGTTGCAAGCTTTAAGGAAAACGGGAGGCCAATATCCATCTCCACCAACCCTCCTTCTGCCGTGATAGCCGACCTCAGTATAATAAAGAACTGCCCTATAAGGTTGCTAAGATCTGGTTATGGAGACTTGATTTCCAATGTCTCATCGGTGAAGGACTGGCAGCTGGCGAGAGATCTCGTGGGAGAAGATTACAACGAGGTAGCAGCATCTCTGGCTGTTATGCCAGCAGAGTTAATGGTGAGCAAGGCGGATGAGCTTGACCTTACACTCACCCCACATCTCCTGATGCTGCTGAGGGGGCTGATAATGAGCGGAGTCGCCATAGCCTTTGTTGGTTCAAGCAGACCGGCAAGTGGAGCGGAGCACAAGTTCAGTCACGCACTCGACTACCTCGGTTATGGCAACGGCACTCACGGAGAGCAGGTTGCTCTCGGGACAATAATCATGGAGTACCTGCATGAAAAGCATTATGGCAGAGGGGACTGGGAGTTGGTTAAAACCTCCCTTGAGAAAATTCATGCCCCTACGACTGCAAAGGAAATAGGCTTGACAAGAGAACTGGTGATAGAGGCACTTATGCTGGCAACGAAGCTGAGAAAGAAGAGATTCACAATTCTTGAAGCCGTTAAACCGACAAAGGAGGAATTTGAACTTGTTCTGGAAAAAACGGGTGTGGCCTAAAGCTCTACTGTCACTTCACCAGAACACAACACATACAGTATATCCCCTTTTTCAAGCCTCGTTTCAGCCTCGGGCAGTATCACCTTTCCCCTTCTCACGATAGCAACAACTATGCAACCAGTCTTCCTCCTTAAATCTAACTCTCTCAGAGTTTTTCCATTCATATTTTCATCAGCAACAACTTTTTCAAGGTTAAGGGATTTTGCCCCACTTATAACTGTCTCAACGAACTCTGCAGCAGCTTTTTCTGATAGCAGTGAAACAATCTTTCTTGCAGCGTCCCTGTAGGGGGAAAGAAGGATATCCACACCCACCCTTCTGACCTTCTTCTCTGCATCCGGACTTCTGAGGATTGCAACGGTCTTTACACCTGGATTCAGCTCCTTGGCGGTTAAAATGGCAAAAGCATTGTTAGCATCGGTCATACAGCAAATTATCGCCTTGGCTTTTTCTATTCCTGCTTTTTCAAGAGTCAGCTCATCGGTTGCATCACCGTGAACGGCAACGTATCCATCCTCTCTGGCTGCCGAAACCTTGCTCATGTCTGCATCAACAACGACCACTTTATCTTTGGGAACCTCCTTGATTATCTCCTTCCCCATAATCCCGTAACCACACAGTATGAAGTGGTTCTCCATTTTCTCAACCATTTTCTCCCACCTTCTATCGATTCTGCCTTCTATTATCAGCCCCATAAAGACGTTTACCGCATACAGAAACGTCCCCACGCCCACGAACATAAGTAGCATCGAAATTGTCCTTCCTCCCGCCCCCATGGGTTTGACTTCACCATATCCGGTTGTCGTTATCGTTATAACTGTCATGTAAAGGCTGTCGAACCAGTCCCAGCCCTCAACGAAGTGGTAGCCTGCCGTCCCCACCAGAACGACAAGCAAAAGAAAAGCTGCAATCTTTAAAAAAGGAAGAGATGTTGAACTCATCTCAGCTTATTTCTCCCTTGAAGAGAACTCCCAATTTCCCAAGAACCTCTTTCGCCCTCTCCTTGTTGTCAACCCGGAATATTATCAGAGCCTTGTGCTTCTCACTCGTGAATGCGTAAACGTATTCGATGTTTACACCTGCATCTCCAAGGGCTTTTGCTATTCTGTGCAATGCCCCCGGCTTGTCCTCAACTTCAACAGCCAGCACATCTGCCAGTCTTACAGTAAAACCAGCCTCCTTCAAAGCTTTGTACGCCTCATCAGTTTTGTCAACAACCATTCTGATTATTCCGAAATCTCCAGCATCTGCGATTGTGAACGCCCTTATGTTTATGTCATGCTTCGTAAGAACTTCTGTTACCGCAGCAAGTCTCCCGGGCTTGTTTTCAACAAACACAGAAATCTGCTTTATCATGCCTACCACCTTATATCTTTCTTTTATCTATTACCCTTTTAGCCTTTCCCTCGAACCTCTGCAAAGTTCCGGGATTGACTACTTCAACCTTCGCCCAGACATTAAGCACACTCTTCAACTTCTCAGCAATTCTCTTCTCCAGTCTCAGGATGTCTCCCGTGGTGTCTATCTCCGCCTTCTCGCTCAACTCAACCTGAACCGTAAGCTCGTCCAAGCCATCTTCCTTGCGGTCAACAATTATCATGTAGTGCTCTCCCACTTCTGGAATCTGCATCAGAACATGTTCTATCTGGCTTGGGAAGACGTTAACTCCTCTTATGATCAGCATATCGTCAGCTCTTCCAAGTATGCGCATGATTCTCGGATGCGTCCTTCCGCAACCGCACTTGTCACATTCCATGTAGGTAATGTCTCCTGTTCTCCACCTTATAAGCGGTAAAGCTTCTTTTGTAAGGGTTGTGACCACAAGCTCCCCCCTCTCCCCTTCCCCAACCTGCTCTCCGGTCTTAGGGTCGATTATCTCTATCAGGAACATGTCGGCCCATACGTGGATTCCGTTTCTTTCAGTGCATTCCGTGAACAGTGGCCCGCTTAGCTCAGAGGTGCCGTAAACGTCGTAGGCAGTTATTCCAGTCTTGTCCTCTATTCTTTTCCTCGTCTCCTCACTCCATGGTTCAGCCCCAAAAATTCCTGCTCTGAGGTTGGTGTCTTCAGCTATATCTACCCCCATCTGCGACGCATATTCGGCGAGGTAAATCATGTATGAAGGTGTGCACGCCATAACTGTACTACCCAAATCTTTCATTAGCTCAATCTGCCTCGCTGTGTTACCGGCTGAGATCGGCAAAACCGTGGCGCCAAGCCTTTCGGCAGCGTAGTGAAAACCCAATCCTCCTGTGAAAAGGCCGTAACCGTAAGCAATCTGCATGATGTCATCACTGCTAATCCCACAGCTCACCAAACCTCTGCAGAGACTCTCCACCCAGTTCCTTATGTCGTTTGCTGTGTAGCCAACCACTGTAGGTTTGCCTGTCGTACCACTTGATGCGTGGAATCTCACAACCTGTGAGAGTGGGACACAGAACATACCAAACGGGTAGGTGCCCCTCAGATCCTGCTTCCTTGTGAACGGGAGTTTTGGTAAATCGGACAAGCTTCTGATATCGTCTGGGGTGATACCGGCCTCTTTAAACCGCCTTCTGTAGAAGGGCGAGTAGTGATAGACTGTGTTTACCAAAGCTTTCAACCTTCGTTCCTGTATCTCCTCAAGCTCCTTGGCATTCAGCCTCTCAATTGCAGGGTTCCAGTACATGCTGCAAAGTTATGGCAATGCAATAAAAAGTTTAGGATTTGAAAAAAGAAAAAGTTTAGAATTAGTAGCTCCACTCGATAACCTGAACGTACGGAACCTTCTCGAAGGTCCACTCGTTCTTTTCTGCGTCGTACTTGCTGCAGACGAAGCACTTCCACTCGTCGTCGTTGAGATCTGGATAGTCAGTTCTGTAGTAGTAGCCAGGCCATCTTGTCTCCTTTCTGAAGAGCATGTGCCTCACGTGAGCCTCAGCGGTCCAGACTCTGTGGACAAGCTCCCAAGCTCTCATCAGCTCGTGCAGATCTCTGGCTGCAAGCTTCTCACAATCCTCTTTGAGGAATTGCAGCAGCTCAAGGGCTCTCTCAAGTAGCTTCTCGTTGGTCTTGTAGATCGTCGCTATACCTGCTGCATACTCGTCCATGATCTTTTGCAGTCTGACAAGTCCCTGCCATGGCAGGATGTACTCCGGGTTGACGTCATCGGCAGTTGACAGGTTTCTATACTGCTCGAATCTCTCCATCGGGGCGAAAGCCTTCTTTTTGAGTTCCTCAACAACAGCATCATCGATCTCTGGTTCGGGCTTCTGCTCGAGGATATACTTTACTGCAGCCTTTGCTGCAATTCTTCCTTCAGTGAACGAACCGCTGGAGAACTTGTGCGGGTTGGCTCCAGCACAGTCACCGACCGCAAACAGTCCCTTGACCGTCGTCATTCTGTTGTACTTCAGCGGGAAGAGCTTTGCATACTCCTCAGGCATCAGATCCTCTGGACCGCAGACCCAGAATCCAGCCTCACCGCTGTGTGAACCCATGATGTATGGTTCAGCCGGCATGGCTTCACTCGGCATTTCCTGTGGGTCGATGTTCTGGCATGCCCAGAGCAGTGCTTGGCTTACGGTCATGTCAAGGAAGTCCTCGAACGCCTCCTCGTAGATGTGCTTGAGCTTCTTCTTGTCCCCTCCAGCAAGCTCGGCAAGAGCTTCTTCGGTGTGCATGTAGATCGGCTGCTTGCCATCCATTAGCTCAAGCATGACCTGGTGGTTTCTCAGCGGTGTCGGTGTTGGTGTGGCAGTTCCGTATGGCTCGTACTTCTTCAGCTCGTCAGCCCTCGTCTCAATGTAGAGTTCTCCATATGCATTCTTGGCCTTACACTTGAAGAACAGGAACCATGCTCCGACTGGTCCGTAGCCATCCTTGAACCTGAACGGGATGAAGCGGTGCTCGAACTGGGTGAGCATCGCTCCAGCTTTCATACCCATGTAGTAACCGCTGCCCGTGTCAAAGATTGCATACCACGTTCTGCCAGCAGCCTCTCCGGTGCTTCTTGGCCTGAAGAGCAGTGTTGCACCACCGGTAGCGAGGATGACAGCCTTGGCCTTGAACACGTAAAACTTGGGCTCTCTAACGCTGAAACCGACAGCTCCAGCTACTGCATTCGGATCATTCTTGTCCTTGAGCAGTTCGAAGATAAAGACTCTCTCATAGACATTCTCTTCACCCACAGCCATCTTCGCAGCCTCAGCAATGATCGGCTTGTAGCTCTCACCGTGGATCATTATCTGCCACTGCCCTTCTCTCACATACTTCCCGTCTGGAGTCTTCCAGATCGGCAGTCCCCACTTTTCGAAGAGGTGGACTGTACCGTCAACATGTCTTGCATAGTCGGCAACCAAGTCCTCTCTGGCAAGACCCATCATGTCGAGTGTAACATATCTGACGTAATCCTCGATTGTGTTCTGCCTCTCACTTCTGCCAGTGAGGTCAATGTAGGTGTTTATGGCAGAGAGACCCTGGGCAACAGCTCCACTTCTTTCAATTGCAGCCTTCTCGACAAGTGTAACTTTAAGTCCGCCAAGCTTTGCCCAGTATGCAGCCTCGTATGCTGCACCACAGCCGGAGAAACCTCCTCCGATAATCAAGACATCTGTCTCTACAACCTCCGTCGGCACGTCTGCCGCTTTATACGTTTCAATCTTCTTCGGGACGTATACCATTTTTACCACCTCACCTTTTAAGCCTTCTTCTTTACCTGCGGAAACTCACTCAGGCCAAGAATATCCGGCTCTCCAGCAAGCAACTGGCTCTTCAAAGCATCCTCTGTTGGCTCCGGGAATCCCTCATGTGGCTTGATTGAGCCCCATGGGGTTGTCCTTATTGCAAACTTGAATCTGAGCACCTTTCCGTTTCTGTACTTCACAGTCCACATGATGTCCGACGTACCTCTCATGGGTACACAGGTTCCGCCAAGCGGGGAGTAGTCCACGTAGCCTCTCACATCAATTGCACCCTGCGGACACATCTTAACACAGCTGTAGCACTCCCAGCACATGTCGGGCTCTCTGTTGTACGCTTTCATTTTCTCCTTGTCGAGTGTCATCAAGTCGTTGGGGCAGATGTACTCACACGCCGTCCTCTCCAACGCCTTACACCCATCACACTTTTCGGGATTCACAAACGATGGCATTCAACTCACCTCCGATTTTTCACCCATTTTAAAAATATAACTTTACTCTATTTCTATTTCTGGTGGAGGAATGTACTCATCCTCCTTCTTTCCGGCCTCCACCAGCTCATCCAACCTTTCAAGGACATTGTCAATGACATCCAGAGACTTTGTCTTTGCAATTTCCTCGAATACTGCCCTTCTGAACGCTACTGGCACATCCTCAATGTAACCTCTGGAGTCAATTCTCGCCTTGTCAAATGCCTTAAGAATTTTCTCTGACTTCTCTTCTGGAACCTCCACGATCAGGGATCTCAGCTGTCCGCCAAAGAGGTAGGTGATTTTCTCCTCGAGTGGTGTACCCTTGATTTTCTCATATCTTTCATCATCCAGAATTACCGAAATGTAGTGCGGCATCTCCATCACCTCACGCCTTAGGTACTTCCATCGGTGGCAAATCAACTTCAAGCTCCTTGTTCTTTATCTCCAAGTACCTCTTGTTGACGAACGGGTAGTTGTACACCTTCCACCACTTTACAATCTGCTTGTAAACCTCAGGCCTCATGACGACTCTTGGCGGAAAGACACCCTCAGCAACCATTCCTCTCAGGAAGCTCCCGCTGAACTTCTGCTTCGCATCAGTATGTCCGCAGCTTTCACTGTACGCAATTTCTTGGCAGATCGGGCAGTACCAGAACTCGGCCATGTTCTGCGGGATGATTTTCAGCCCGTAGTCCACCTCATTCGGTGGGGCTTCAAAGCCAAAGCTCGGAATACCCTTGCTCCAGAGAATCTGCGTTGCGTACATGTCGTAGTACTCACCCACAGCCGCATGGTCTCTTCCAAACATGTGGTGCGTGCAGCCCATATTCTGCCTGATCACACCGTGGAGCAGCGACTCGATTGGGTTGCCATATCTCATGTCCCAGAGCGTGAAGGTGACCATGTGCCTCTCAGGCTTGATGTAACCGTACTTGTTAACAGCCTCGTGACCTTCAAGTATTGCCTCATCCGGATAGTCACCTCTCCTCTTGGCTCCGATTATGGCGTTGACAAGAATTCCGTGGCAAGGTTCAATATCACCAGTGTAAGCGGCACATTTCATCAGCATCTCGTGCCCCACGTGGGGAACGTTTCTCGTCTGGTGGGCGATGACCGTTCTCCACTTCTTCTCATTCTTTATGACTTCTCTGCATTTTGCCGGAGGGAACCAGAATCTGTCGTATGGATCCTTGAATTTCGGCTCATTCACGATCGTGTACTTTCCAGCAAGAATTACGGGTTTGTGCATCTTGTAAATCACATATCCAGGGTGCTTGTCGTTGAAGGGTTCTCTAACAACCTCGGGGTTCTTTTCGGGCGTTCCGAAAGTGCGGGTTGCCACATCAACAGGATCTATTTTGTAAACCTCTTCTATGTCAAGAGTCGCAAAGGGCTGACCTTTCAGCATGAGAAGCAGCCTGTCCCCCTCTTTGACGTCAAGAGCTTTGTAGTCCTCTTCACTGATGTCAAAAAGAATCGGATACGGGAAAATCCACTCGCTCAGCAATCTTCTCTCGTTGAGGACTCTTTCCAGTTCATTCTGCACCATTGAACCCTCGACAGGGCTGAAAAAGCCATAACAGACAGACATTATTTCTCTGTACACGTGGCGAATCGGTGTACCATCCGGGAGCGTTGTAGGTTTCAGTTCATAAGTTGGGCATCCAGCAATCATTTTTTCGGCGACTTCTCTCTTTTTAACGACTCTATCAACAAGTTTTCCGCCGTGTGGTGGCGGTGTTTTAATTAAAGGCATCTCTTCCACCTCCTAAGTTACAACCTATTTTTTTTCAGAACCTTATATAAAGGTTTCGAAAAATATTTTAATGATTAAAGGTTTTCGAAATTTCAAATACGCTCAAAACTGCGAAGATTTCAAACTCTTCGAAAACGAACGCTTAAAGGTTCAAAAATTTTTTTCTATTAATTTTTCGAAATTTTCGAATATCTTTCAATTAAACAGTACCCCCTCACACCCTCCCAAAACTTTTTCATCCTGTCAATTTTTATTTTGAACCTGTAGAGTGGAGCGTCAAGGACAAAAGTCTCATACTCGCCCCCCTCACCTGCCAGATGTATTCCGTATTTCTTCTTTAACTTTTTCAAGTCTTCTATGCAGTTTTCATCAATTTTCCTGCCAAGAAAGCTTTCATCAAGTCCCATTGCCGAGACGCTGACAATTACTGCTTCAAACTTTTCAGCAACCTCATGCATTAGCTGCTCTGGATTCATATTCCACAGTGGCGCAATTAGCTCCATCCCGGCCTCTCTGCAAACCCTCTCAAACCTCTTTTTCTGGTAGTTGGACTCTATTCCTCCAATGCAAAGAGCTTCTGTGTCAATTTCTCCAATCTGTTCCGCAAGCTCATCCACTTCCTCTTCTTCTTCACCAGAAACGTAGATCTTCTTCAAAGGCAATCCAATTGATTCTGCTACAACATCAAGCATGTGGAGGTTCACGGAATGAAACATGTAGGAATCGGCATTCCTTGGAAATACACCAACCAGGGAGACAACTTCATGCTTCTTTACCACCTTATGCAGTGCGAGAATGGAGTCCTTCCCACCTGAGATCAGTGCGACAACTTTCATAACTTGAAAAACTCTATTTTCCTCCCCAAGTTACTCTTAATCGCTTTCTCGTAAACTACTTTGGCAACGGCCACATCTTGAATTGCCAGTCCGGTGGAATCGAAAATCGTTATTTCATCCGCACTCTCCCTTCCAGCCTTCAGACCGGCTATAACCTCTCCAATGGTTGCGTGGATTTCTTCAATCCCTATAACACCCTCGGATATCGCAACGTTAATCTCCCCACCGTGTTTTGCCTGCTCCAGATCGTCAACAACAATTTTGGCCTTCTTCAGGATTTCAAGGTCGAACTCATGCTTTCCTGCAGCATCCGCTCCAATCGCGTTTATATGCGCCCCTTTCTCAACCCACTCGGCCCTAACAACAGGTTTTCTCGATGGAGTGGTTGTGACGAGGACGTCACACTTACAAACCTCTTCAATCGGTTTTATGGAGGCGGAAACATCCATCTCTTTGCAGTGCTCCACAAACCTTCTGGCAGCCTCTTCTCTTATATCATACGCCTTAACTTCCTCTATGCTGAAAACTCTTCTCAGAGCTTCAAACTGAAAGTACGCCTGAGTCCCGCAACCAACGAATCCGAAAACTCTGCTGTTCTTTCTTGCCAAGTACTTTGCAGCTACCCCTCCCGCAGCACCGGTTCTCAAAGAAGTCGTGTAGGTTGCATCCATCACCGCAAGAGGGGATCCCGTCTCGGGGTTGTTGAGAATCATGAGCGCCATAACTGTCGGCAAACCACTCTCAGGGTTGTTGGGATGGGAATTTACCCACTTTATCCCTGCATAACCCATTAAATGTGCTGGCATCGCCCTCAAATCGCCATTCTCGAACTCAAGATACACCTTCGGAGGCATATCAGCCTTGCCGAGAGCGTAAAGTCTGAAAGCCTCCTCCACAGCATCCATCGCTTCATCCATCGAAATCAGAGACTCGACCTCTTCCTGAGTTAAAATCAGGGTCTCCATGCTTTCAGTTGCTTAAATAAAGTATTAAAGTTAGTGTCAAGTTATCTTGATATGTTGTAAGAAAAATTTTCAATCAGAAATATTCCTTCAGTAGATGCTTTGGAAGGGCAGGCAAAACTGTTTTATCTTTCATATCTACCATAACTGATGAAGCTCAATCGCACGGCCGAAACTGTGCTTAGGAAGAGGTACCTTCTCAAAGATGATAAGGGTAACGTAATTGAGACGCCTGAAGAAATGTGCTGGAGAGTTGCAAGGGCAATTGCCAAGGCTGAAGAAATTTATGGGAACGACGCTGAAAAGTGGGCTGAGAAGTTCTTCGAACTTCTGTGGAAGCAGAAGTTCATGCCCAACTCACCAACGTTGATGAATGCCGGAACAGAGCTGAATCAGCTTTCTGCCTGCTTTGTAATTCCCGTTGAGGATTCCATCGACGGCATATTTAAGGCTTTATGGGATATGGCAAAGGTTCAGAAGAGCGGTGGTGGGACGGGTTTCAGCTTCTCTAGGCTGAGACCGAAAGGAGACATAGTCAAATCAACGATGGGGGTGGCAAGTGGACCAGTTAGCTTCATGAAGATATTCGACGCTGCTACAGAGCAAATAAAGCAAGGAGGAAGGAGGAGAGGTGCAAACATGGGAGTTCTGAGTGTCCATCACCCTGACATCGAGGAGTTCATAAAGGCCAAATGGGAAGAGGGCGTGTTGAGGAACTTCAACATCAGTGTCGCAGCTACCGATGCATTTATGGAGGCTTTGAAGAAGGATGAGGATTACGAACTCATCAACCCCAGAACGGGGGAAGTTGTGAGGAAAGTTCCCGCCAGAAAGATATTCAACCTCATTGTCGAGGGTGCGTGGAGAAACGGAGAGCCGGGGATGATTTTCATCGACACAATCAACCGCCACAACCCCACACCCCACGTTGGGATGATTGAGGGTACAAATCCATGTGGGGAACAACCCCTTCTGCCATATGAGTCATGCAACCTTGGCAGCATCAACCTTGCAAAGTTCGTTAAAGATGGTGAAATTGACTGGGATGGGCTTAGAGAGGTTGTTTGGACTGCTGTAAGGTTTCTTGATGATGTCATCGACGTTAACAGCTATCCAATTCCCGAAATTGAGAAAATGACGAAAGCGAATCGCAAAATTGGGCTGGGTGTGATGGGCTGGGCAGACGTGCTTTTCCTGCTCAACATACCTTACGATAGCGAAGAGGCAATTCAGCTTGCTGAGAAGGTGATGAAGTTCATTCAGGAGGAGAGCTACAAAGCTTCGCAGCAACTGGCTGAGGAAAGGGGAGTTTTTCCGAACTGGAAGGGAAGTGTGTGGGAAAAGAAAGGAATGAAGATGAGGAATGCAACAACGACAACCATCGCCCCTACTGGGACGATAAGCATCATAGCGGGATGTTCGAGCGGCATAGAACCAGTGTTTGCTCTCGCATACAAGAGAACAAACATTCTCGATGGAGAGGAGTTTTTCGAGATAAATGAGATATTTGAGGAAGTCTTAAAGAAGAGGGGACTTTACAGCGAGGAGCTGATAGAGAAGGTCGCTGAGAGGGGGAGCATTCAGGACATAGAGGAAATTCCGGAAGACATAAAGAGGGTTTTCAAATGCGCTCTCGATATCTCACCCGAATGGCACGTCAAAATGCAGGCAGTCTTCCAGAAGTACACAGACAACGCGGTTAGCAAGACTATAAACATGCCGAACTCCGCAACGAGAAAGGATGTGGAGAAGGCATTTTTGCTGGCTTACGAGCTCGGGTGCAAGGGAATTACCGTTTACAGAGATGGGAGCAGAGAGGAGCAGGTTTTGAGGATAAAAAAGGCTGAAGAGGAGAAGAAAGAGGCAAAACCGAGACCACCGGCAAAGTACATCGAGCCAAGGCCAAGGCCCAGAATAACGACAGGCAGGACAATAGAGACGAGGACTGGTTGCGGCTCCCTTTACGTTACCATCAATGAGGATGAGTACGGAATTGCAGAAGTCTTTGTCCAGCTCGGAAAGAGCGGAGGTTGCGCTGCTTCCCAGACAGAAGCTATAGGCAGACTTCTGTCCATCGCCCTTAGAAGCTGGATTGATCCAGAAGTGCTGATAAGGCAGCTCAAGAACATCCGCTGCCCATCGCCAGGCTTCGACAACGGAGAAATCATAACGTCCTGTGCGGATGGCGTGGCGAAGGTTCTCGAAAAGTACCTCAAGGGAGAGTACAAGAAGATAAAGTTCGAGGTTGAAGGAATTAAACCGCTGACAGCATTCACCGGAGAAAAAGAGGAAGAGTCGAGGACGAAGCAGATTGGCGGTGTTTGCCCTGAATGCGGTAACGTGTTAGAGTATGGGGAGGGCTGCGCAACCTGCAGGTTCTGCGGGTTTACGAGGTGTGGTTGAAGTTTAACCCTTTAATTTTTCCCAACAACTCCTCAACAATTGTTGGCTCTCCCTCTGCCACTTCAATGCTGGCCTTGAACTTCTTGAAGCCATCGAAATTCGTCAAGTAGCTCGCGTAGATGCCATTCGGAATTACCCCACCACTCTCAGGTGCTTTATCGGAAAGTTTAACCTTCAGCTTAACAATTCTGCCGCTAGCTTCAACTTCAACGACATCGCCCTCCTTAACTCCGCCCCTCTTGGCAAATTCTGGGTGTAGAAAGATAACTGCCTCTGCTTTGCTTTTCGTCTCGTCCATAACCAGAGCGTGCCTCGCAACAATAATGTCAGCTTCAACCTTCAGGAACTTTGAGAAGCGCATCGCCATTACAATCCCTCCTTTATCTTGTTGAGGATGTAAACGTCATTGATTTCCTTCTCCTCCAGAGGCTCGAGCTTTACCCTCACCCCATCGCTTCTAACCATAGTCCCTCCAGCCTCCACGCCAGATATGGCTGAGGGAATCACCACGTCAGCGATCCTTGCGGTGAAGCTCATTCTCGGATCGACAACTATGCTCTTGATTTTTCCAAGCTTTGATGACACCTCGAAGGGGAGAGAGTAAACCGGATCTGTCCCAACAATCAGAGCGGCGTCAATCTTTTCGTTCTTCAAAAGCTCGGTGAAGGCGAACTCCTCACCACTCTTGCTATCTCCGAAGCTGTACCTGTTCACATGCCCAACCCTCTCGAAAAGCGTTTCGTTAAACCCCCTCATGTTGCCGTGGAATCCAGCGGGGATGAAGTAAACAGGAGCTACCTCATTCAGCTTTTTGACCATTTCTTTGAACTGGTTCAAGTCCTTCAGCCCATACTTGAGGCCAAGACCACCAAAAATCACGTTGAAATCCGCCTTTTTCATCTCAGTTATTACCACTCCCACATCCTTTGCGTACTTTGCCGCCTTACCTTCAACTACTTTTACGAAGGAATCCACCAGCTCCGCATCGTCATCAACCCTGATAAACCTTGCATTCTTCTTCGCCAGAACTGCAGTTTCGCTCCTTCTCACATCGACAACAACCAGAAAACGGTCCTCGTCGTAACCTCTCGGCCTCTTTTTTCCCCTTGGATAATACGTATACTTTGACAGGTGCCTTGAGAGGCTGTGGTAGGGATTCGTCCCCCAGTAAACCAGCACGTATGCATTGTCCCTCACCTCGTCAAGAGTTGTTGTCGGCAGTTCTCCTTTCAAAACAGCCTCAACCAGCTCTCCAAGGCAGAACGAGGAGTTGTCATCGATGTAACCATTCAGCTTCTCTGCAACATCTATCGCAAGTTTTTGGGCTTCAACAACCGTCGTGTCGAGGCCGTAGATCGCAGGATTTTTTGCATCCTTGAGAATTTCAACTGCCTTCTCAATCGCTATGTCAACGTCAACCTCCTTGCCGTCAACTTTCGCTACTGTTCTATTTTCGCTGTATTTAGCAAAAATCTCTCTTCCCCTTCTGCACGCGTTGAAAACCCTCCCATCTTTGATGTATACATCATCACAAAGACACGAACAACCCGGGCAGATCATAATCATCCCTCCAAAAATCTTATTGCATCACTCGGACAGTTTTCCCTGCAAACCACACACAGGACGCGATTTTTACCGTATCTCCTGCAGGCCTGCATGTTTATAACCTTAACAACACCATCTTCAACTCTCAGAATCGGGTCGTCAATGGTAGGGCCGTTGCCCACTGCTGCCCCTTTGGGGTCTTTCTCCACATGAACCGGGCAGACGACAACACAGTTACCGCAACCGGTGCATAAGCTTTCGTCAACAATCAGACCCGTTTCGGTAGCCTCCTCAAGGGGCTTCAGCATCTCTTCAAGCTTCTTCCTCTGTCTCTCGTATTTTTTGTCCTCGTAAAGCGGTTTACAGTCTTCAAGCTTTTTTTCCCTGTTGAGAAGTTTAAAGGCGAAACTCATGCATGTAGCTTCACCACACTTCTTACAGTTGGTTTTTGGTAAAAGCTTGTAAATGTCCATCGGATTGAGAGCCATGTAGTTACTTGGAGAATTAAATTAAAATTCTTTTGCTGTTTTTCTCCATTTAGCCCAACACCGAAATTACAGCAAAACCATATGCAAGGAAAAGGGCGGAGATTATGCCAAACGGTGTCAGTATGAGGTTGGGTGTGACGTTAAGCTTCCTGCCATTCCACCTTGAGTTTATTATGATAACATAAGCTATAGTATAGAGGATTATAAGGGGCGATATCAGCTTCACCTCAATTCTACTCGAGACTGCAAATACATACGCCCACAGAGCAATGGTTATGGCTGAAAGAGGATATAGAGACTTCAAAGCCCTTTCAGGGCCGAAGTAAACAGGAGTGTTTTTCAATCCGGCTTTTTTGTCAAACTCGTAATCTGAGACGGCAGTGGGGATGTAGAAGGTTGCCGCAAGGAAAAAGGCTGCTGGATAAATCGCCGTAGGCACTTCTGCCCCTCCAATGCTCAAACCGGCGTAAAATATCAGCAGAGCTGCAAGGGCGTTGCACACAACATCCATAACCGGCTTTGCCTTGAATCGCGGTGGGGCAGAATAAACGTAACCGATGATATTTGCCGCAAACATCGCAAGGAAGAACTTCTCGTTTATCGCTGCAGCAGTTGCCAGTGAGAGAATGAAGAAGATGAAGCAGTAAAGCCAAGCCTCCTTTACTGATATCTCCCCCGTAACAAGGGGCTGGAGGGAGAGGTTTATATCCTTCACCCTTCCATCATGCAGCCTGTCAACGTCTCTGTCAAAGAGGGCATTGATCGTGAAGCTGAAGCTCATCCAGAAAGTGAAAGATAAAATGCCGAGGACTGCATGCAGAAAACTCGTATCTGGAGTTACTCCAAATCCAAATCCTACAGCATAGGGAAGGAGGAAGCAGAGCCACGCTACAGGGCGAAGGAGTCGCCAGAATTTTGGTGGAGTTTCGACTTGGTTGATGTTAGCAAGACTGTTGTCCATGAACTTCGTAAAGATGTTTATGATTTAAAATTTTTGTTCAGCAATTCCTCATATGCTCTGATATTTCTGTCGGAAAGGGAATAGTTTATTTTCTTGTACTCTCTTATTTCTCTCAAATCAACGTCAGCAATAACGACTTCTTCAACATTTTCATCCCTGAACCTTGCCAGAATGCCGTTGAAACTCGCAATTAGACTTCTTCCAACAGCCTCACGCCCTGTAAAAGTCCTTCCGATTCCTCCAGCCTTTACGATCGCATATGCGTTGTCGAACGAGCGGGTGAAGTAAAGGCAGTATCTGTACTCCTGACCCGGCAGTTCGGACTTTTTGAACGACACAACAGGATTCAGAACAATTTCCGCCCCTTTAAGGGCAGCAACACGGCATATTTCGGGATACAGAATATCTGCACAGACTAAAGTGCTCACCAACGCCCCTCTAACTTCAAAAACCTCAAGCTTACTCCCACATTGAATTCCAAAGTTTCTCTCGACTCTCGTAGGATGAATCTTGTCCTGAACTCCGATGAGCTCTCCACTATCGAAAAGGAAGGATCTGTTTTTGTATCCGTTATCATCAACGACAGCGTTTCCCGAAACAACAACTCCGTAATCTGAACTCACCCGCTTCAAAAAGGTGATAGTTTCGTCCAGCACTTCTGGAGCGAGTTTCGAGTAGGAGAAATATTCGGGGAACAGCAATATCTCCGCTCCTCTCTCAGCAGCCTCTCTCGCCCACCTTTCTGCACTTCCCAAATCACCAATCCTGCACTGTATCGCAGCCACCCTCATACTCTCCTCACACCACAGCAATCCAATCTCGCCTTGAATGGCTCACCAAACTCCTTCAGTGCGTCATACCCATTCACCGCAAAAACCGTCCTGCCAAGCATGACCATTCCAGCTTTCCCCCCAAAACTCTCAACCGCCTCAACCGCATCATCAACAAGCTCCAGCAGCCCAGCTTCTTTAGCAAAGCCGTTGGAGCAGTGGAATAGGTTGTCAAGCGTCGGTTCTCTCAGAAACTCCTTTGTCCAGAGTATTCCTGCCTCTGCAATTCTTTTTCGCTGAACATCGTCCCCAATTATATCCTTTGTGGAAACTTCCCCCATCACAACAAAATCAAACTCAACATCCCAGAAAAACCTCTCCAGTTTCGCCATAGAAGGGCATGCGGCGTTCTTCCTCACCACCAACCCGCCAAATGTCTGTGTCACAACATCACCAAGACCTGTGAAGTTTCTCACTTCAGCAATGTGGGCGAGGTCTGCAGCATCAATGTAATACATATCTCCAAGATTTGCAGCAGCAAGAGCTGCAGCTCCACTCATGCCGAATCCGCATCCAAATGGAAGTTCTGATTCAATTTTCACACCTTTCAAACCAACCCTTTCAACAACGTAGTCGAGAGTGGGAAAGCTCCATTCCTCGCCATTGATTGTGGTTCTGCTGCTTTCCTCAGCCGTCAAACCCTTTGAAATCGTAAATCCAACACCAACACTGCCCGACCTCCTCGGATCACTCTCCACGTGAGGGGAGAAAATGCATGTTATGCTTGCGGGAGCAAAAATCATAGGCAGTCTTCGATGTAGGCTTCAACGATTCTCTCCGCAACGTGCTGCTTCAACCCTTCAGCCCACTCTTGTCTTTTTGGTGTTAAAATGAGCACTCTTGTGTCCTCCGTTCCCATCCCCCTCTCAAGCACATCGTTCGCAACAACCATGTTCAGCCTATCAACCGACATCTTCTCCTCTGCTATTCTCAAAAGTTCCTCGTCACTAACTCCGGTTTCAGCCTTAAAACCGATAATGGGCCCACTGTAGATCTTCCTGACTTCTTTTATTATTTTTGGAGATTTCTTCAGCTTTAATATTAACTCTGGAGCAGTCTTTATCTTTTTAGCTTCCGCATCGACTGTGAAGTCCGCAGCTGCTGCGGAGGAGACAAAGAGGTCGCACCCCCTCTCGATTTCATAGAGAACGGCTTTCATCATGTCTTCCACCGACCATACCTTTACTTCCTTGTAGTTAGGCAGATTCATGCCAGATGGCTTTGAAGTTATATGAACAACCTCTGCCCCCCTCCTCCAGAGTTCGAGGGCGATTTCGAGCCCCATTTTGCCTGAGCTTTTGTTGCTGATAAACCTTATCGGATCAATCTGCTCGTAAGTGGGGCCTGAGGTTACAATAACTCTTTTACCCTTCATTTCCTTCGGATACAGCTCCCTCTCGACGTGGAGGCAAATTGTATTGATATCGGGGAACTTCGCCTTCCCCTCTTCAATTCTCGGCTGCACAAATTCAACCCCCATGCTCACCAATCTCTGTATGTTTTCCAGAACCGCCTTGTTCCTCATCATCGCCTCGTGCATTGCCGGTACAATTATTATCGGCTTTCCTGAACCCAAAGCAGTGGTTGCAAAGGTCGTTACCGGAGTGTCATCGATGCCCTGAGCTATTTTTGAAATGGTGTTGGCTGTGCAGGGGGCGATAAGAAAGAGGTCCGCATCTCCATACTCGCCAAGAAGGTTGACGTGCTCAATGCTTCCCGTTATCTCTGTAATCACTTTCTTCCCAGTTGCAAACTCAAGAGAGTATGGATGTATTATCTTTCTGGCTGCTTCGCTCATCACTGCAGTAACTTCGGCTCCTCTCCTCACGAGCTCCCTCGCAAGCTTGACAGTCTCAACTGCAGCAATACTGCCAGTAACGCCAAGTACAATCTTTCCCCTCTCAAGCTTTCTGCTTCTCCTCCCCCTTATCCTCTCCAAGTGCACGCTTAACACCCCTCACAAACACCTCTGTGTCTCCACTCTCCAAGGCCCTTCTATACCTCGCCTTTTTTAAGACATTCTCCAAAATCCCAACTTTCTCCTGTAAAGCCCTAAGCTTTTCCTCATCAACTGGCTGAATTTCAAACTCTTCCTCTTCAACCTCAAGCTCCTCCTCCCCTATGAAGAACTTGAAGGGTTCCTCGACTTTCCTTTTTTCAACAATCCTCTCAACCGCCTCCTCCCATGCTTCCCTCCACGGTGCATCTGTTGCGACTTCCTTCGTATAGTAGCTCGTTCTTGTGACCTTTATCAAATCGTAGGGGCATGCGTTCTCGCATGCACCGCAGTAAACGCAGAACTTCTCGTTAAAGTGCACCCTCCCCTTGTCCCTCGAGACATACCACACCCTGTTATGCTTGCAGACGTTTATACATGCTGCACAACCTACCGGGTCGCAGCGAGCCATTCTAGCCTCAAAAAGCTCAAGCTTTCCCTCCATCGGCTTGATTGTTTTTGCAGCATCGTATGGACAGACTTCTTCGCAGTAACCGCAATGAGAGCAGAGTTCCTGATCTATAGTTATTTCCGCAATTTTTTCCGGAAGCTGGAAGGAGATGCGCTTACCCTCCACCTTTATTGCCTCCTCTGGACACACTTCCTCGCAGAGCTTGCAGTAATCGCAGGCAGTCTCGTCAATAAGAATGTCGGAGTAGGGCATAATATCTCCCGGATGAGGCTCTTTCTCGACCATTTTGAAGACTTCACAGAATTCCGCACAAATGCCGCACAAGTTGCACTTATCCCTGTCAATCTCAATCTTTCCCTCTATCCCCTCATTCTTCTCTTCGATTTGCTGGCGCGTAATCTTGATCTCTCTCTTTATGGCGTTCGTCGGGCAGACTTTGTAGCAAAGAGTGCACTCCCTGCAGTTCTCATACTTGTAGGTGTACATAACGGGCGAGAGCGTGAGAGTTGACTTGTCCACCCTCTCCCCGTTGATGTAAAAGTCGAAGGAGTTGAAGGGGCAGAAGGAGTAGCATATTCCGCAGTAAGCGCATTTCAGGTGGTCTATAATAACAGGCGGCATGTCAAGCCCTATTGCGATGTCATGCACCGGCCCGAGCTCGATTGCTCCAACCGGGCAGGCGTAGACGCAGATTCCGCAACCGTTGCACCACTTGTAATCGTAATAAAGTTCCCTCAACTCTCCTTCTGCTTTCTGAAAGTAGCGGAACTTACCATCTTCAAGCATCTCAAGGTCTCTTTCCAATTCCATTTCTGTCACCTTTCACCACTGCTCTTAAACCTTTAACCTTTTGCTAAATAATCCTCTCGAAGCCTTCCTTTCCCAACGGCTTTGTGGCATCGATTCCCCACTTCGAGGTTGTTTTTTCCGCTGATGGGTCAAGACTGCTCCCTCTCGCTCCCTTGACAATTACCAAGTCTCTGTCGGGCTGAAATCTTGTTGCTATGGCAAATTCCACGTCTTCGTAATTGAGAATGTCGATATCATCATCAACAACCACTACCCCCTTCATGCTCGGATTTGCTGATAGAGCGGCCATAATGGCATTCTTTGCATCTCCTTCCGAACGCTTTTCAATCTGAACGATGCAGTGGAAGTAGTGACAGCTCCCCGGAGTCATGACGACGTTCTTAACCTTGCAGACGTTCGAAACAAATCTGTAGATTACCGGCTCATAAGGCACTCCCATGAGCATCTGGTGCTCCCTTCCGCCGGGAGTTATGGAGTAGTATATGAAGTCGTCCTTAATATACATCTCATCGAAAACAATGACCGACTCATCTCTAACAATGTCATACGTGCCTGTGATGTCCACAAACGGCCCCTCCTTAGCCGTCTCAGCCGTGATTCTGCCGAACAAAACTATCTCGGAATCGGGGACGAGCATACCATTCTTTTCGTACAAAGTTAGACCGCCCATCAGGCTTGCAGCGTAGCTGAACTCCTCCCCCTCGCCAACTCTCGTGGCGGAGGCGAAGAGGAAAAGCGGGTGAGTGCCTATGACAACAGCTATTTCCAGTTCCTCTCCACTCTCCACCGCATCCCTCCACATCAAATATGTGTGTCTCGGTGGAACGAGGCGGGCGGCAACTCTCCTCTCATCAAGAAGAAGCATGCGGTGAATGCTTGCATTAAAAACATCATTTCTCTTAGCAATTACAACTCCGGCGGTGATGTACCTACCACCATCACGCGGGAAGTACTTTATGATGGGAAGCTCATAGAGGTTGACATCAACCTTCTTCATTTTGAGGGATGAGAATGGTTCAATGTGTATCTCAGCTTCCTTGTCTTCAATCTTTGACAATTCCTTGGCTATGCTGTACGCATCTACACCCAGATATTTTGCAAGCATTTGCCTCGACGATACCAAATTTTTGGCGACTTTTTTCCCCTCAACGTTAAGTAAAACAGGAGAATCAAAGAGATTGCGGGATTTGAGAAACTCCACAACCTCATCATGTCTCAACTCCTCTTCAATCTGATGGGGTTTAATTAGGGCAAGAGCGTCACGAAGATTCATGTTAGTTGTAGAACTCAAACAAATAAATCTCTTCCGTTTGTATGGTGCTGAAAATTCTCGTGAAAAAGTAAAAGTTTTTTAAACACTTCGCCAAAGCTGGAACGTGAAAATTGAACGACCAAGAGGAACGAGGGATTTTCTGCCAGAAGAGATGGAAAGAAGGAGAGAAATTGAGAGGCAAATGAGAGAAATTGCCGAAAGCTTTGGGTACAGGGAAGTTGCAACTCCAACCTTCGAACACCTCGAACTCTTCACAAGGAAGTCTGGAGAGGGAATTGTGGAGGAGATGTACGTTTTCAAGGATAAGTCCGGCAGAGACCTCGCCTTAAGACCCGAACTCACCGCACCAGTAATGAGGATGTTTGTAAATGAGTGCAGTGTGATGCCAAGACCGCTTCGCTTTTACTACTTCGCCAACTGCTTCCGTTACGAGAGGCCGCAGAAGGGCAGATACAGAGAGTTCTGGCAGTTTGGCGTTGAGCTAATCGGTTCCAAATCCTACCTTGCAGATGCCGAGGTGATAATTTTAGCCGATAAAATTCTGAAGGAAGTCGGTGTGAAGTTCAGCCTTGAAATAGGGCATGTAGGAATAATGAGACACCTTCTGGAACCGGTTGGTGAGGAGAAGGCATCGAAAATCATGAGACTGATAGACAAGGAGGATAAGGAGGGGCTCGAAAGGTACCTCGAAGAGATAAAGGTTGAGGATGATCTGAGGGAAAAAATCTTCAGCTTGGTTGAGCTAAAGGGTGATGAATCAGTAATTGATGAGGCGAAGGAGATAGTTGATTACGATTTCAGCTATCTTGAAAGGCTTTTCTCATTGCTGAGAGATGTTGGTGTTGACTTTATTCTCAACCTAGGCATAGCGAGGGGGCTGGACTACTACACAGGTGTTGTCTTTGAATGTTACGCTGAAGGCCTCGGAGCGCAGAAACAGGTCTGCGGTGGAGGGAGTTATGAGCTTTCCTCACTCTTCGGTGGGCCTGTAACTCCGTCAACGGGATTCGCGATAGGCTTCGACAGGGTTTGCGAGGTTTGCAGGGTTGAGGAGAAGAAGAGGGATGTTGTCGCAGTTATCTCATTCAAAGGACTTGAGAGCCGTGCCTTCAGAGTCGCCAGCAAGCTTAGAGATGCTGGCATCACTGCGGTTGTTGATGTTATGGAAAGAAGTCTGAAAAAGCAGATGAGCTTTGCAAACGAGATTGGAGCAAGATATGCTATCATCATAGCTCCAGAGGAAGTTAAAGAAGGGAAGGTTGCCATAAAGAACCTCGAAACACAGGAGCAGGTTGTTGTGGCCGAGAGTGAGACGTTAAAACTGCTGAAATTTGGGGAGTGGTGAATTGGGAGACCTAAAATTTTTTAATTTTTTTGAATCAAGTTAAAAACATGCTCCTCGACGAAAAGGACTTCAAAAACGAGGGAATTAAGATTGCCGCATTTCTGATGGCGGAATCCGCAAGAACTGCTCCAAAATCAAAGGGAGAGGACGTAATCAAAATCGTTTACGTTGACGGAGAGGAGGTGGAAAAAATCGCTGTGCAGATGGAAAAAATGGCTGAAGGTGGGGATAAGGGCTTCATCAGAGATGCAGAGAGCGTGAGAAAATCCCAGGCGATACTTCTTGTGGGTGCAAAGGGAGACAAAACGGTCGGGGTTAACTGCCAGGCATGCGGGTTTGAAAGCTGCTCTGAATTCAAGAAGGCTGAAAGAAAAGGGGAGAACTTTGTAGGGCCAAACTGCGCCTTCAGACTGATCGACCTCGGTATCGCCCTCGGTTCGGCTGTTAAGGTTTCGTCAATCCTCGGAATAGACACAAGAATAATGTACAGGATTGGCATTGCAGCCAAAAAGCTCGGTATGATTGACAGCGATGTTGTAATGGGAATTCCGCTGTCAGCCTTGGGCAAGAGTCCGTACTTCGATAGAAAACCCAAGAAATAGATAAGAACAGAAGTCCTTTTATTTCCAAAGTTTACATAAACTGTGTGAAGGTTGCACTTGGCGGTACGTTTGAACCACTGCATGAGGGTCATAAAAAGCTCATAGACGTGGCGATAAGACTGGGAGGGAAGGATGTAACCATCGGGATTACAAGCGACAGAATGGCGAGAGCCAGAATTAGAAGCGTCTTACCTTTTTCGATAAGAGCGGAGAATGTCAGAAGGTACGTTTTGAGGAAGTACGGTTTCGAGCCGGAAATCGTCAAGATTACCAACCCCTACGGAAAAACCTTGGAAGTTGACTTCGAGTATCTTGTAGTTTCTCCAGAAACCTACGAAATGGCATTGAAAATTAACAAAAAGAGGGAGGAACTTGGAAAGAGAAAAATAACCATAGTGAAGGTTGACTGGATCATGGCAGAGGATGGCAAACCAATCTCGTCCACTAGGATTAAGAAGGGTGAAATAGATAGATATGGGAGTATTATTTAAGCAGTTTTGAAAGTGAATTCGAGATATAAGCTCAGCATTCCTGTTTTTCACCAACTTCTAACCTGCTTAGTGTTCAACACAATAAAAAACTACTTTCTAACCTTAGTGGCTTTTCAGCCGCTCTCCTTAATTCCAGCACTGCAAAAACAACTGCAGAAATCACTCCGGCAAGAGATGCGAGACTCAACCCCTCAATCAGCTTTGAGATAAATTTTTTATGGTCTTCTTCATCTCCCACTCCGATAATTTCTGAACAACCCTCTTTTCCCTGAAACCGAAAGAGGACAGAAAGAGAGCACCTCTTTTTAACTGAC
>Ga0190326_1000010_pt1 | contig 30404 bp, 38 predicted proteins | sample 4870111112_MG_FD_165049 | JGI IMG/M metagenome (GOLD analysis project Ga0190326, IMG submission 165049) | Hydrothermal vent sediment bacterial communities from Southern Trench, Guaymas Basin, Mexico - 4870-11-11-12_MG | ecosystem: Environmental > Aquatic > Marine > Hydrothermal vents > Sediment ... | reverse complement strand
AATTATGGATTGTTTTCGAGGAGGTTGATTCTGATGGATAGCTATGTAATAGATGGCTACATAAAATTCGTTCTCAAAGATTTAAAAGAATACATTGAGAACGTGCTCGAAACAGGAATAATAGACAGTGAATTCATAACAGAACTTGAAAATAGAGCAGAACAGTTGAGAAGATGGTATAATGAAAATGCACTAAAAAGCTTGGATGAACTACTGGAAGAACTTTTAGGGAATTCTGAGGAGGCTGATTCTGGTGAAGATAATAAAATGCAATGAGGTGCGTATTTATTACAAAAAGAACGCTCAAATTCCATTCAAAGCTAAAGTTCGGCTTATTGCGAAAATCTATTTTGAGAACGGTTACAAAATGGGGATTTTTGAGTATAATGGTAGGAGATTCAATTATCCTTTGAGAATTCTTAGGAGGGTTAAAAATGGTTAAAGAAGTAAGATGTTTTGTTTGTGGTAAAGTATGTGAACCAAAGAAAGAGCAGACAGATACATATGGTAACTACTATTGCGATTTTTGTTGGTCTTTTAGAACATATGTCTTGAAAAATATCTTTCACTGGTTCTCTAATGAGAGTTTAGAGAAATTGTTTGATGGAGCGACCCCAAAAGAAGCAGTAAAATCAGGAACGACATACTCACACCTCTTTATGATGGAAATGTTTGGTTTTATCGAATCTGACAAGGAAAAAGATATTGTTAGATTAACGGATGAGGGAAAGCGTGCGATTATAATCTCTTATATTTTACTACGTAAGGATATTGAAAAAGAGCTAAAGGAGATCAAAAAAATTGCTGATAAAGCCGCTTGTCAAATTTTGAGGGAAAAATCTCAATTCTCAGGAGGGTTAAAAAATGAACGCATTTGAACTTATTGAATGGATGATTAGCAACAGAACTTGTATCTGTGGTGGAACTTTAAAAGAAATCTCTGAGAATGGACTTAGATGTGACAAATGCGGATTAACAATCAGTTTTGTAGGAGATGGCAATCATGAGGAGGCTTGAACTATTGAGATACGAGGAAACAATAACCAAAGCATTAGATTACATTATTTATAGAATTAAGCAATTAATAAACAAATGCGATGATGAAATAGCAAAGATGGCATTCAAACACATTTTAAACAAGCTGGAAGAAGAGAAGAGGAGCATATGGTTTTCTCTGCTTTGCAAAAGAACTTTCAAAGATAGGAAATTTGGTATAACAGATTTGGACAAAATAATAGTTGTAGATGGGATTACTAAAGCTCTAATCGAATATAAACACAGAAAGCAGGATTTTGAGAAAGCGATTATGCTTAATGCGTTCCAGTTCTATACGATAAGAGATTTATCTATTAGATCTAATATACCTTTTTATTATATAATATATATAATAAAGATTGGAGGTGATAAGATGTTTAGAATCCTTAAAGTCGATCGAAATCTTAAATATAAGCTAAAAAGATTAGGGAATGGAAGCGGCAGAGACACTTACATTGTTACCGATCTGGACAACTCAATACTACTAACTGAGTTTGAGCTTAAGAGATGGTTGAAGGAGGTTCTGGAATGATTAATCCTCCTTTTACAGAAATCGATTTATCATTCCAAAATCGTAAGTAACATAGTGAAGAATGACATCAAGCACCTTATGGCACCTAAAAGGGAACATTTAGGCAATCGTGTTCCGACTAAGATATATCTAAACAAGGAGAATAAAGAGTTTGCACAGAGATTTGGCATAAATCTATCAACGTTTTTTGATAATTGCTTAAAAGAGTTAGTTGATTACCTCAGAGGCTTCAAAGGAGCGCCGGGGCTGGGATTCGAACCCAGGAGCCCTTTCGGGCACGGGCTCTCAAGGCCCGCGCAGTACCACTCTGCAACCCCGGCTTAACCTAATACTTTTAAATCTTCAAATAGCTTAAAAACGTATCGTTCGGTATTAAGGACGTGTTAACTTAGTGCGAAAAGCATATATATTTAATATTTAAAGCTTGTGCCCTTAAGTTAACACGTCTCTGCTGTCTATTTAAGGCAAATTGTTTGATTGAGTATTATATTGCCTATAGAAATCGAGGACATGTTAACATAGCGATCTCAAATGATTATAGTACCACATGAACAGCTTAAAGAAGAGATTCCAACATCTAACAGGATTTTTAGTAATATAACAAAAGAAGATTTTAGCTCTCTGCTTGAACACAGATTCAACTAAGCTATGCTTTCCGAAACCTTCCGTATTCGAATTCTAATTTCAAGAGCTTGAGTTAGCCATGATGCTCTATCTATAACGAATTTCGGCTTGTTTTCACAGTATTTCAGAACTTCCTTTACGAAAGATCTGGTTACAAGCCAATTTCTCGTTAGATAGACTTTCATCAAAATTAACTCATTTCTCTCGACGTCTACAGCTGAATAAACGAAATAACGCTTCTTATTTGCCTTAACAACCGTTTTATCTATTGCTATAAGATTTCTTTTCTTCTTCTCCATAGAAATTGGTAACTTTTCTTTATCCACTTCTAGATTTGTGTGAGGAACTCAGAGAGAATTTTGGCTCGTTGAAGAAGTCTGAATGTATGTCGCTATCCTTATCTCCCTTGCTCAAACAAATTTAGCTCCTCTATAACCTTCTTCAACTTCATCAAAATTCAATAAAATATATTCCGTGACTGTAAAATTTATGGGTCTGGTATTAAATAAAAAGATTTAATTACTTTAAAATCAGTTAATATAATATGAAGGTAAACGGTGTTGAGGTTGAAGAAACTTTTGCTGAGGCGTTTGATATAAAAGTTGCCAGAGTTCTCATAACAGCGTACGACTACTACTGGGCTTGGGTCGCAGCAAATGAGGCAACTGGGTTTGGTACTTCTGTTATAATGTGTCCAGCAGAAGCTGGAATAGAAATTAAAGCCAAACCATCTGAAACTCCAGATGGAAGACCCGGTTATTACATCCAAATCTGCCATATGAGCAAGAAGGGATTAGAGCAGCAGTTACTTGCAAGAATTGGACAGTGTGTTTTGACTGCGCCGACTACAGCAGCATTTAACGGTTTACCAGATGCAGAAGAGAAGTTTGACACTGGTGGGAAACTCAGATACTTCGGTGATGGATACGAAAGAGAAGTAGAAATAGGAGGAAGAAAATGCTGGGCAGTTCCAATGATGGAAGGTGAATTCATAGTTGAAAACGAAATAGGATATACAAACGGAATTGCTGGAGGAAACTTCTTTATATTAGCTGAAACACAGGGCTCTGCTCTAGCAGCAGCGAAAGCAGCTGTAGATGCAATTGCAGACGTTGAAGGGGTTATTACACCATTCCCGGGTGGAATTGTTGCATCTGGTTCAAAGGTTGGAGCAAACAAGTACAAGTTCTTGAAAGCTTCGACAAATGAGAAGTTCTGTCCAAGTATAAGGGACAAAGTCGAAGGAACGCAGATTCCAGAGGGTGTAAAAGCAGTATATGAAATAGTCATAAACGGTTTAAACGTAGATGCTATAAAAGAGGCGATGAAAGTAGGAATTCTTGCCGCTACGAGAATTCCAGGTGTTGTTAAGATTACTGCTGGAAACTACGGAGGAAAACTTGGTAAGCATTTGATATACCTAAACGAACTCTTCTAAATTTTTTTTATGCGAAAGATTTTAGTTGTTTCAGGTTTCGATCCATGTGGTGCTGGAGTTTTAGCCGATATAAAAACTGCTAAATCCCTAAACACTTTTGCCTTAGCAGTTTTAACGTGTCTAACTGCTCAAAACAGTTGTAGGGTTTACGATATTAAACCCGTAGATACTGATTTATTTGAAGAAAAGTTAAAAGCCGTGTTAGAAGATGCTAAAATCGATGCCGTTAAAATTGGACTGATAAGCGATGTAAAAATTGCAAAAGTTCTAATAGAATACCTAAAGGATATAAAAGTTCCAAAAGTCTTGGATCCTATTTTAAATGCAACAACTGGAAAGAGAATAGGAGATTTAGAAGCTTATAGGATTCTTTTAAAGTATGTAGACGTAATAACACCAAACCTAAGTGAGGCAAGGGAAATCAGTGAGGTGAATGGCAACGCCACAGATATAGCTTTAGAGATATACAGAAATTACGGATGCTCAGTAGTCGTAACAGGTGGAGAGATGAGAGGTACAGATGTTTTATGCTATAACGGAGAAATCTATGAAATAGAGGCCGAGATTTTCAACGTGGAAATTCATGGTACTGGCTGTGTTTACAGCACTGCTTTAGCCTGTTATCTTGCTAAAGGTTTAAATTTAATAGATTCCTGTAGGTTTGCAAGACTATTCATAATCGACAACGTCAAGAAAGCTGTAAAAATCGGTAGATGTTTACCAGTCATGAACCCTTAATAGACTATTTTTTCTAAGTCATCTCCTCCATAGAATATCTCTTGAATACAATCGTATATGTCTTCCATCCCGTATCCTTCCACTGCCGAAATTGGAATTATTGGTCTGAAAAATCCAAATTCTTTTAACATATGAAACAGTTCTAAACTCAATGTTTTCTTCTCGTAGCCAATACTTTCATAGAGACTTTCTGGATTTGTACTCCAATTAACTATCATCTTAACCTCTTCTTCTGTTAGTACATCCGCCTTGGATAACACTTGAATCTGTGGAATGTCCAGTTTAAAAACTGCAGATGTAGCCATAAAAAGTAGAGATAAAAATCCTGACGGTGTTTTTGAAACGATTGGATCAAATAGATATATCATAACACTTTTATCCTTTCCCAAAGCGTTGATTATTATTTCACCACTCTTCCTAAGAGTGAACAGTTCCATTTGTCCAGGAGTGTCTACAATTACGTAATCCGCCCCGTTCCACTCTATTTCGTCCTTTATTTCCTTGTATATCGTTGAAATCAGATCTGCTCCAATTATTTGAGCTCCATTAGGACCAACATCGTACTTGTGCATTATATCTTCGAGAGTAAACCATTCCCTTACATCTACATCAGCCGAATATGGGATGTATTCAGCACCGGGATCTAAATTTACAGTCATGTAATCTAATTTTTTTAAATCAAACCAATCCGCTAAAGCCTTTGTGAGATATGTTTTACCAGAACCTGCGGTTCCAACAATGTAGATTATTACCTGTTGCTCCATAAGTATTGCATGATTTGATGTGTTTAAAAATAGTGTTTGGAATAGCTTTTTTATACAATATCCAAAAACTAAATATTAATGAACGATACTGAAATCTGGGTTGAAAAATACCGACCAAAGACCCTTGATGAAGTAGTAGGACAAGATGAAGTTATTCAAAGGTTAAAGGGATATGTAGCAAGGAAAAATTTACCACATCTGCTCTTTGCAGGCCCACCTGGAACAGGTAAGACTGCTACAGCTATAGCTTTAACAAGGGATTTATTTGGCGAAAATTGGAGGGATAACTTCATAGAAATGAACGCCTCAGTTACTCCAGATACACCGATACTCATTAGAATAGATGGCATAGTAAAAAGAACTACGTTTAAGGAGATTGATGAGATATTTTTCAAGGGTAATGAGGAATACGCTATTCCAATAGGCTTGGAAACCTTGAGCTTCCGTGAAGGAGTTGGATTCTATCCTGTATCCTTCATAGCAAGACATAAAGCCGAGAAAATAGTTAGAATAAGATTTGAAGGTGGGGAAGTAAAGACTACACCAGACCACTCTATAATGGTGTTAGATGAGGAGGGAAGAATAGTTCCAAAGAGAGCTGATAAACTCAAGAGAGGAGATTTCTTACTTTCGTTCAAAAAGATTATCAATGGTTCAGAATTGGTAGTGAATTTAACTGACTATGTTAAAAATCCAAATCTTAAAACCCAAATCACAAATCTACCAATAGATAATGAAACATCGTGGATGATGGGACTGGAAGGTTGTTTGAGCTTTAGAAACGGTACCTCTGGACAAGTCGTGTTTACAATCTCTGCTAAGGAGCAGGGATTAATGGAGAAGATCAAGTCTTTTGGTGAATCTTTAGGAGTATATTCTGGCTTTGATAGGAGTAGAGCATCTGCGATTCACACCCAGGTTGCCAGATTCTTTTTAGATGCCTTTAGAGGTTCTACTGCAAAGACGAAGAGAGTGCCAGATTTAATCTTCAATACAACACCAGAAAACAGACTTGCATTTCTTATGGGATATGGAACATGGGGCAAATACGTAAGATTATCGCGAGATATACTCATCGATATAGCTTGGCTTGGAAGGATAACTGGCTTAGAAACGTCTGTATTCAATAACGAAGTCAGGTTGATCTGGAACGACTTCTTGTATACTCGCTCAGAACTTCTGCCAGTTAAGCCATTTGAGGCGTTCTTCAAACGAATAGACGGAAAAATCAACATAAACTGGAGATATCTACTTAAGAAGAGAAGGGTCAAAAAGTCAACACTTCTCAAAATACTAAACTCTATCAGAACTGATGAATTAGATGAAGAGGAAAAAAGAGTATACATGAGGCTTAAGACTTTAGTGGAATCTGAGCTTTATGCTGTCGAGATCAAAGAAATTGAAAAGTTAAGCTATGATGGCTGGGTTTACGATTTCAGTGTTCCGAATACGGAGGTTTTCTTTGGTGGAACTACACCTGTTTTATTACACAACTCAGATGAAAGAGGAATTGACGTTGTTAGACATAAGATAAAAGAATTTGCAAGAACTGCTCCAATTGGTGATGTACCCTTTAAGATAATATTTTTAGATGAGGCGGATGCTTTAACACCAGATGCTCAAGCGGCTTTAAGAAGAACTATGGAAATGTTCTCAAAGAGCTGTAGGTTTATATTAAGTTGTAACTATGTTAGTAAAATTATAGAACCTATACAATCGAGATGTGCGGTCTTCAAGTTTAAGCCCGTACCGAAAGAAGCTATGAAAAAAAGGCTCTTAGAGATTTGCAAAAAGGAAGGTGTAAAGATTACAGAAGATGGAATGGAAGCTTTACTCTACATAGCAAATGGAGATTTTAGAAAAGCTATAAACGCCTTACAAGGAGCTGCAGCATTAGGTGAAGTCATAGATGCGGATGTTATATATCAGATAACTGCAACTGCTCGCCCAGAAGAAATCTCAAAGCTAATTCAAACTGCTTTAAAGGGAAATTTCATGGAAGCTAGACAAATACTCGACAAACTAATGGTTGAATACGGAATGAGCGGAGAAGACGTAGTGAATCAGTTGTTTAGGGAAATAGTGTATTCAAAACTCGATGAGAAGTTGAAGATATTACTAATAGATAAGCTTGGAGAGGTCGATTTCAGGCTTACAGAAGGAGCAAATGAAAGAATTCAGTTAGATGCATACCTTGCTTATTTAGCAACGATCGGTAAGAAGAGATGACGTGGAATTTAAAAATTAAAAAGCTTGAAGGCTATAAAAAAGCGAAAGAAAAAGGAGAAGTCGATGAAGACATTATACCACTACTCGATTTCATAAATTCTCTTGATTTTTTTGTTACACTTTCGAGTTGTAGTGGTAGAATTGCTGTAGTAGATTTACCAAATTTTGGCAATAAAATCGAATGCAAGTTTTTAGGAAAATGGCATAAACCCGTAAAGTTAAAAGATGTTTTGGATTCTGCTACTAAATGCAAGAATTTAGCATGGTTAATTCAGTATCCTCCTATAATACACATAGCATGCAAAGACTTAGAATCCGCGAAAAAACTGATAGCAATAGCCAACAACTCTGGATTCAGAAGGAGTGGTATAATATCCTTAAAGAACTTAGTAGTTGAGGTTTCATCTCTTGAAAGAATTGAACTACCAATTGCAAAAAATGGAAAACTCCTTGTGGATGAGGATTACTTATCTCTTGTAATCGATTTGGCGAATGAAAAATTGAGAAGGGGTAAAGAAAAACTTAAGAGATTTGAGTTAATGCTGAGATCTGAATTTTAGTGGAATTGCACCAATTACAGCGATAATCATTGCAGCGATTACGGAAGTAACGAGTTGATAAAGAGGTTTTTCTATTTTAAATACATCTGAAAGCATATACGCAGATGCGCCAGAAACTATAAACCCAAAAGATATCAATAGAAAGATCATTGAAACATATCTTGTTATGCTTTTTCCTTCAAAGTAAACGTCTATAGATTTCGCAGCCAGTGCAAATATCCCTGAAGCTATAATCCACCATACACATCCATATATAAACGCTGAAATCCTCTCATGTGGTGCAAGATTCAAAGATGCTAGATTAAATCCGTGAACGAGTCCAATTATTGTCAATATAACGGAAATAACGTACAAAACGAACGAAAATCTACCTTCGATAAGCGATTGTTTAATAGATGAAAAGTACTCCTCAAAGCTTTTATCCCATCCATAAGCCTTAGATAGAAAGTAAAGACCTAAAAATAACACTATACCTCCAAGTCCAAGTTCTGGATGCTGAAATATTAGAAAAATCGAATAAACTATAAAAATCATTCCAATCGGAGCTAACGTCATCTTAGCTATTTTCGGATCTTCAAGCATCTTTCTTATCATAAAATAAGTACTTTCAATCGTTTTACTCTGCTTTACGATTACCCTATGAACTCCATCGATTTTAAGCCTTGAAGATATTATCGGTAGAACGTATTCATCCTCAGAGCCATCCGTAACAACAATAGCACTCTTAGCCCTAAGCCTAAAAACAACTTCGTCTAACTGTTCAGATATCTTATCATCAGAAACAACCCCAACGTTTTTATCTCCACAAATCGTAACAATTTCTACATCTTCTCCTTTTGATTTCAATTCATCATAAAGTTTTACAGCGGCAAATATCGCATTCACATCGGAGTCTTCAGGATCAGAAATAGCTAACTTTACTGCAGCTTGTACGTTGTTTTCTCTACCGATAACCGGTGAAGAGATACCAGCCTTTACTCCTAAATCATCATCTCTATCTATTACGAGTACAATCTTCTCAACCACAAAAAGACTATAGATAAAAAATTAAAAAAACTTACTTGAACTTGCCAAGTATATCTTTTGCAATTGTATTTAACTGAATTTCCTTAGTTCCTTCGTATATCTCAGTTATCTTTGCATCCCTATAAAATCTCTCAACTTCGTATTCCGCTATGTATCCATAACCACCGTGCAATTGAATTGCCTCATCACAAACCTTAACGGCAACTTTTCCAGCCCAGTACTTCGCCATAGAGGTTAAACCGGGATCAATTCTTCCCTGATCGTAGTTCCAAGCTGCTTTGTAAACTAGAAGTCTTGCAGTCTCTATCTGAGTTCTCAAATCAGCAATTCTATGCTGTATGGCTTGGAAAGCTGCTATTGGTTGACCAAACTGCTTTCTCTGCTTTATGTAGTTTAGCGCTCTATCAAAAGCACCTTGGGCAATTCCCAAAGCCTGTGCTGCGATTTCTATTCTGCTCTCATCGAAGAATTCAAGCGTATGATAAAATCCTCTATTCAACTCGCCTATAATTGCTCCATCGTCAACTCTGACATCTTTAAACGATACTTCCGCAGTAGGAGAAGCTCTAATTCCAAATTTACCTTTAATAGGTGTAGTCTTTATACCATCCATTCCCTTCTTAAGCAAAAACAGTGTAAATCCTCTGTACCTTGGCTTTGCTTCAGGATTTGTAACTGCTAAAACTACGAAGTAATCGGCAATTGTTCCATTGGTTATAAATGTTTTTACACCATTGATAACCCATTCATCTCCATCTTTGACAGCAGTAGTCCTTATTGCAGTTAAATCGCTCCCAGCTTCAGGCTCCGTGTAACAGCCAGCGGTTATAGCTTCACCCTTAGCAACCTTTGGAAGTACTTCTTTCTTTTGTTCTTCACTACCAAATCTCATTACGACTTCAGAGGAGAAATCTGAAAGTATTATAGCACTTCCGATTGTACTGTCCGCTCTACAGAACTCCTCAACTATTAATGCATTCTCGAAAACACCCATCCCGGCTCCACCGTACTCTTCTGGAAAGTGCACACCTATAAATCCTAGTTCACAAGCCTTTTTCCGAAGCTCAAACGGAAATTCCTCGTTTTTATCGCATTCTTCAGCTATTTCTCTTGCAAACTCCTTTGTAGCAAACTCTCTTGCAGCATTTTTTATATCCTTCTGCTCTTGGGTTAATTCGAAGTCTACCATATCCTTTTGTTGCGTTATAGATTTTTTACGTTTACCCTTTCACAAAATTATGGATTTTTATTAAAACAATTAAAACTTTAAACCACTCAACCTTTCAATCTCTTCTTTAATCTTTTTTGCCCTTTCTTTGGTAACTTCAGTTAACCATTTAAGTTCTGGATTAATCCTATCTATTTCATCTAATCTTTTCATAAAATCATCAAAGCTACAAATTTTATCACCAAAAACAAGGTTATCGGCAAAGCTAACAATCTTTTCTTCTAACGTTTCAGGCATGTAATCCTTAGCAGGTAATCCCAGTTTTTTTGCCTCATTGGCTTTTAATCCAGCACTGAAGTGTCTTTCAGCTATTTTAACTATTTTCTCATCAAAACCTTCTTTTCTTAAGATCTCACCAGATTTTATAAAGTGTAGAAACGGATCGTGAGTTATAGCCCTACCTATATCGTGAAGTAGTGCCCCAATGTAAACAGCGTTTAAATCTATGTTCTTGTTTTTAACGTTTTTTGCAATCTTTAAGGCAAGTTCGGCAACTCTTTTGCAATGCCTTCTAACATCATCGCTTAAATTGTACTTATTCCATATATCTTCTACGACTTTTGGTATCATTCGAGTACTTCGATTATCTTTCCCTTAATCTCTCCTTTCCCACCAGTTGGTATTGCAAGAGTTCTTCCACATACAAGACACTTAACAACAGTAGACGGATGGCTAAATATTATCTGGACGTTCTCACAGTCGGGACATTTAACTCTAAGAAATCTACTCCTAACCTTCATAGGAGATCACTTTTCAACTAACTCAAACCTCTTAACTCTCCATGTCTTTCTACAGTGAGCCTTTTTACATTCAGTACACCTAAACCTTATGTTAACTCTTTTAGTTGGTTTGTCTCCTCCTGGAACTTTACTGAACTTACCCAAATTTCCGACTTTTCCCCTTCTCTTCTTCTGTCTGTTAATCCATTTTAATGCACTAGGCTTTCCTCTTCCAACTTTTTCTACCTCGTGAATCGTGTGTTTTCCACAAAACGGGCAAAACGTTTTAACCTTCTTAGGGTACTTCATTCTTTCACCTCTATCCTCTCAGCTATTCCATTTTTAATTAAAGCCTCAGCATTCATTTCTGGAATCGTAACTACATCTTCCCTTCTCAGCTTATATGTCTTTCCGTCAACACCTTGTATCTCTATACTCTTCTTAACTCTTATTAGAACGTATTTCTCCTTTTTTTCAAATCCTTCAAGTACCCTTCTCTTGAAATCTCGTATAAGCTCTACCAGCTTTTTAAAAAATTCCCTTTCATCTCTTGTCATGTTCTCAACTTCACTATCAACTACTTGTCCACAAACTTCAGCCCATGCCGTACTTATAATTCTTCCCGTTCTAACTTCAAAAATCTTTCTTTGAATTCTCTTAATAGTTCTAAGTTCATCTTCAAGTTGAAAGTATTCTGCTTCATCTGCAGAACTAATCTTTTCTTCTAACTCCTTTATCTTTAATCCTAAGTTTTTGTAGAAGTCGTCTTCTATTTTCTGAAGTTTTACCTTATTCTTCTCCAATACGAGAAGTAGCTCATCTATGTTCATAGTACTCACTCCTTCGAATCATTTCCCTCAAAATCTTTGGAAACTTAGCTGCTTCAATAAATCTAAGTCCAAATCTCTCACTCCAGCTTTTAATACCTACGTCACTGCTTACAACTCCAGCGTTTAATTCCTTTGCAAGTAGTAGAACATCTAAATCCGATGGACTGTCTATTATCCCTTGTCTAACAGTAGTTCTGTATCTATCTCTAAACTTCGATATGAGATTACCAATTTCAGCTTTTACATCGTTTGAACTCATGGTTACAGCCGAACTCTCCCAAATAAAATCTTCTGCCAATCTCCTACTCTTGTTCATCTTCTGCCTTACAGATATTACGTATTCGTATAAGATTATCGCTGGAATCTTTATCTCGTATCTGTTTGGTGTCTTCTTTATTAGCCATGTATCCAGTTTAATCAAAATTTCTTCACTACAGTTGTTCCTTTTTAAGAATCCGATTAATTCGTTGTAAACGGATGGATATGGGATATAGCATTCTACGTTAAGCTTAACACTTGCAACAGCTATTAGATTCAATATCTCATTTGCAGACTCACATATCGATTCAAAGTGTTCCCTCTCTCTAAGCTCTGAATCGGTTATCGCAGTAGTATCTAAGACGAACTTCATTTTATATAACTTGCAATATCTCTAATCTTCCTTCCACAGTAATAGCATTTCGCAACGACACCGTTTTCATCTACTTTTATGTAAAACTTAGATGTTATAGGCTCTCTCTTATCGTTAGATATGCACATCCTATTTGGACATATCAAAATACCTTCAATGAACTCTGGCGGCTTAACCTTAAACTTCTTCTTTATCTCGTAGTCCTTAATTAGATTTATCGTTGCGTTTGGCGATATTAGTGCTATCTTGTTTAGCTCTTCTTCACTTATGAACTTTCCCTCTACTTTTACGATATCCTTTCTACCCATCTTTTTACTTGGAACGTTCATTGCCATAGAAACGTTTTCCTTTGAATCCTCCTTTATACCAAGTATTCTAAGAACTAATGGAGCTTTCCCAGCGTTTATATGGTCTATAACAGTTCCATCTTTAATTTTACTTATGACAAGCTGTTTCATAACATCACCTCGGTTAAAATAGCCATTCTAACTGGGACTCCGTAGAAAGCTTGCTGAAAGTACCTTGCATTCTTAGTTTTATCAACTGAAACGTCTATTTCGTCAACCCTTGGTAAAGGATGCATAACTATAAAATCTCTTCCATTAACTATATCTGCCGTGATCCTATAGCTTCCAGCTACTCTTCTGTATTCTTCTTCATCTGGGAATCTTTCCCTTTGAATGCGCGTAACGTATAATACGTCTATTTCATCAATTACATCATCTAAGTCAACTTTTTCGATATTCCCATTTAGCTCCTCTAAGAAGTCATCTGGTAGCATAAGAGTCTCTGGGCTTATAAGGTAGATCTTCGTTTTAAAGAGTGTTAAAGCCTTGATCAACGAATGAACAGTCCTTGAATACTTCAAATCACCCATTAAGGCTATGGAAATTCCATCGAGTTTTCCACATTCTTTTTTAATTGTGTACAAGTCCAATAGTGTTTGAGTTGGATGTTGTCCTGCTCCATCACCAGCGTTTATAACTGGAACGTCTGAATTCTCAGCAGCAAATCTTGCAGCACCTTCAAGTGGATGCCTTATGACAATTGCATCGCAGTACTTAGAAACGACTCTAATTGTATCCGCTAAGGTTTCACCTTTTGCAATGCTACTAGCCTCTTGAGCAGTTAGATTTATAACATCGCCACCGAGTCTCTTCATAGCAACTTCAAAACTCATCCTTGTCCTCGTTGAAGGTTCAAAAAACAGATTTGCTAAAATTTTTCCCTCTAAAATCTTTAACTTAACTCTTCCTCTTGCCACTTCCTCAAATTCTTCCGCTTTATCAAGGATGTAGAGTATGTCTTCTCTATTCAAATCGTCTATTGATATCAAATGCCTAAACTTCGGCATCGTATTTAATAATTCGGAAGGGTATTTAATCGATATTCTTCGAAAGATTAATATATCCTCACATAACTTTGCAAAAGGGTGAAAGCAATGGCAGAAAATGCCGTGTTTGTCGGTAGTAAACCAGTAATGAACTACGTGTTGGCTGTATTAACGCAGTTCAACGCTGGAGCGAGGGAAGTGGCGATTAAAGCAAGAGGAAAAGCAATAAGTAGGGCAGTTGACGTAGCAGAGATAGTTAGAAAGAGATTTCTGCCAGATGTAGACGTAAAAGATATAAAAATACACACTGAAAGAATTGAAAGTGAGCAAGGGGTTGCAAACGTTTCAGCAATTGAAATAGTCCTTGCAAAGAAGGAGTGATAGTCGAAAAAGTCTTTGCAAGAGGTCATGAGAACATAAGGGCAACACACAGAACGACGTTAGAGATTACAAAAGATAAAGAACTAACGCCAAGAGGAGACTGTATAATCGGAGTTAATGCTGATAAGAGTATTTTTGATTTAAATTTTAATTTAAAATCCGCTTTGAAAAAAGGATTGAAGGCTAAAGTCACTCTTTACCTACCAGACTATTCTTTAAAAGAAGAACTCTTCGGTTTCGGTAGCGAAAAACTCACTTTTACGCATAAGAGAGATATAGTAATAAGGAAGAGCGATTACGTTTGTGGCAGAACACTGCTAATTCGTTCAAATAAAGCTGCAATTGATTTGAGCAGAGAATTTGTAGAACTTTTAAAAGATAGAAAAACTGAAATAGTCATGATTTTAGAGGTTTAAAGATTGCATAAGTTACAGCAGACGCTATCAATCCTGGAATCACTGGATATATCCAATACTTGTGATAAAATACGAAATACCATACCGTACATGCAACTACAGCAGAGATCATAGATGCGATTACTTGATTCTTCGATGCGTTTTTGGAATACAACGCCGCTAAAAGAGGTATTAGAAATGTTGCAGTTATAACCGAAAAACTCAATCCAACTATTTCTACGATTATTCCGGGTGGCTTAAATGCGAGGATTAGTGGAATTATCGCAAATACAAATACCGAAATTCTCGTAATCTTTAATGCGAGACTTTCGCTTATGTTTGTAACGTTTTGAATTAGATCCCTAACGAAAGATGTAGAAACAACATGTAATAGGGAATTTATCGTTGACATCGCTGCGGCTACTATAGCAGTTAGTAGCAAAGCGTTGACTCCAATTGGAAAGATCTTCATAGCTATAAATGGTACAACCAAATCTGGATTTTTCAAGAAGGGTTTTGGATCTGTATATTTTGGAATGATTAACCAACCAAAGGGCCCAATGCTGAATACACATAAAGCGAATATTCCGATTATTAACGGTGTTAGAATCATACCATACGAAATAACTCTTTCATCCCTCGCTGCAACAAATCTTACAACGAGCTGAGGGCTTGCGAGTTGTGCAATACTTATTGCGAATGTTAAACTGAGTATAAATGGAATTACCATTCCAGCCTTCATTACGGGTGGTGGTGCAAGCTTGCCAAATTCGAATAAGGCATTTCCACTTAATCCAGCGAATATCTTTGCATGGTATAGCTCGTTTATGGCATTAAATCCACCAAGAGCGTATATAAGTGTTAAAAACAGTGTTATGCCTCCGATTAAAACTAGAATTCCTTGAATTAGGTCAGTCATCACAACTGCCCTAAATCCACCAATTGCTGTGTAAAATACGACTATCGCAGCAGTTATAAGCAAACCAGTCTTGTAATCGATGTTCAACATAACTTGAAGGAGATTTCCTGAACCCTTGTATATCGAGATCATGTAAAATTCAAAGAATACTAAGATTATTATCGCCGCAATTACCTGTGCAGAAGTACCAAATCTAGCTTTGAATATCTCTGGAATTGTCAAAATCTTTAGTTCATCTGCTTTCTCTTTTAGCTTTGGAGCTATTATCATCCATGCAAGTATTGCAAATAGTATGTGAAACAAAGCTAGAAATGCAGACCACTGGAATCCACATACAAATCCAAACCCTCCACCACCTAAAAAGGCAGCAGTGCTAAAGTAGGTTGCAAAGAATGAAAAGCTTACGGCTAATACTCCTAATCTCTTTCCAGCTAAGTAAAAATCTAGTAACGCCTTAGTTCTTCTGTATTCGTATAAACCGATTAAAACCATTAAAATTAGATATGCAATGAATACGGCTTCAATTATCATTTCTTAATCCTCCGAACGGCTAATGCAACGCCTACTATTATCAAAAGAACTGATGAAATGTATGCCAGCAACACGATCATTCTACCACCTTATAAAGTCTTTTAGCCTTACCTTCAAACCTTTCCAAAGTGTTAGGAGGAACGATTTCCAGTTTCGGCTTAAACCCTAAGAACTCCTTTATATCCCTTTCAATTTTTTTGATAATATTATCTTTACTTTCAAATAGAATTTTTATATCTCTTCCCACCTCTATTTTGTAGTGTTTTACACCATATGATGCAAGTATTTGCTCAATGTCCGAAGGATAAAACTTTACACCTTTGTAGATTATCATATCATCTGTCCTTCCCTTAATTCTCTCGATAGTCATGTGTTTTATTCCACATTCGCATTCCTCTCTTGAAACAATAGCCGAAACTTCTCCGCTTCTATACCTTATCAAAGGCATTGCTTCCCTGTTTAAAGCCGTGTAAACGATTTCACCTTCTTCACCCTCATCTAAGACTTCGCCTGTTTCTGGATCAACTACTTCAACTATGTAATTATCCTCCCATATGTGTATGCCATTTCTAAGTTTGCATTCGAAGCCAACTGTGCCAACTCCTCCCATTTCAGTTAATCCAGGAATATCAAACGTTATTGCATCAAACGTCTCTTCAATCTGCTTTCTCATAGCATCACTCCAAGGCTCTGCACCAAGAAGCATCTTTTTTACTGGAAGTTCTCTTGGATCGTATCCCATTTCGGCAGCTACTTCAGCTATTCTCAAAGGATAGCTTGCAGTAGCACACAGAACCGTTGTTCCAAAGTCTACCATAAATTTAACTTGATTTCTCGTGTTTCCTGAGCCAATCGGTATAACGAAGGCGTTTATTGCATCCGCAGCGAAGTGAAAACCAAAACCACCATTCCAGAGTCCAAATGCTGGTGTAATTTGAATAACGTCTTTTGATGTAATTTCGGCTATATAAAATGCTCTTAGCATCATCTCTTTCCATTGCTCAACGTCGTTGCGAGTGTATGGAACGATTACAGGTTTTCCAGTTGTTCCACCACTCATCTGAATTCTAACTATTTTTTCCTTCGGGACACAGCAGATTTTTAAAGGATAAGCCTCTCTTAAGTGCTGTTTCGTTGTGAAAGGTATTTTAACGAGATCTTCTACCGTTTTAATTTTATCGATATCGATGCCGTTCTCTTTGAAAAGTCTTCTATAGAAAGCGCAGTTTTCGTATACGTATCTCAGTATGTATCTTAGCCTCTTAGTCTTTACCTCCTCGATCTCTTTTCTTGACATGAATATTCCTTTTTCGACATTTTTCATGCATTAGATGCTTAAACTTAGAATATTTAAGCTTTTCTCATTTATCGGGTATAATCCCATATCTTTGGAATTATGAAATGCATTGCGAAAAATAATATCTAAAATAAAATTTATAGAAAATTAAAAATATTAATGGGAAAACAATAAGATTTATAAGCTTAAAGCCTTAAGGTTTAATAGGGCCCGTAGCTTAGCCAGGTCAGAGCGCCCGGCTCATAACCGGGCGGTCGAGGGTTCAAATCCCTCCGGGCCCATTACTATTCTCTTAAAAATTTGGTGATGATATTGACGTGTTAATTTAAGGGTGTAAGCTTTAAATATTGGATATTTATGCTTTTCGCACTAAGTTAACACATTATTGTTGATGAAATCATCCACAACGTAGTGTCACGACCAAAAATTTAACCTTTTTATCTAATCTTTAACTCGATGTAATCCTTTGGAGCGGAATCTATCGGTTCTAGATATTTTCTTAAAACCTTTGGAATCTCAATTCTGTCTTCTTCGAAGTAGTTTTCGAGAATTGCTGTAATTGCTCTTGTAGTTGCGATGGCTGTCGAATTTAACGTATGAACGAAGCCCTTAGATGGTAAACCTCTATCTTCAGCGTAACGAATGTTCAATCTATAGCTTTGCCAATCTGTACAGTTACTGCATGAAACCATCTCTCTGTATTTTCCTTGAGCTGGCATCCATGCCTCTAGATCGTATTTTTTCGCTGCAACAACCCCTAAATCACCTGTACATATATTTACAACTCTATACGGTATTCCCAAACCTTGCCAAAGCTCTTCAGCGTTCTTTATTAGTTTTTCATGCCATTTCCAGCTATCTTCTGGTAAACAAAATACGAACTGCTCAACTTTATTGAACTGATGAACTCTAAATATCCCTTTAGTATCTTTACCATGAGCCCCAGCCTCTTTTCTAAAGCAAGCACTAATTCCCGCATACAACAATGGGAGTTCATCTTCAACGAGAACTTCGTTCATGTGCATTGCAGCGATTGGATGTTCACTCGTAGCAATTAAGTATAGATCCTCATCCTCTACTTTGTAAATCATCTCTTCAAAATCGCTGAAAGCCGTTACACCTCTATAAGCTTCGTACCTCATCATGTACGGTGGAAGAACGATTTTAAAACCTCTCTTTGCCAAATAATCTAAAGCGTAACACGTCAACGCATAATCAAGCCAGATTAAATCGTTAAACAAGTAGTAAAACCTTGAACCGGCAACCTTTGATGCACGATACGTATCTGCAAGTTTGAAAAACTCCACTATATCCGCATGATGCATGGGCTTTGTCTCAACTACTTCATAGTCAGCCTTACCATCCGTAATTCTAAGAAATTCATCTAAATACTCGTAATACACTTTTGCCTTACCCCAATACCTTATAGCAACGTTGTCTTCTTCACTTTCACCAATAGGAACACTTTCGTGAACTATGTTGGGTATGGAAAGCAAAACGTCTTCAAGCCTTTTTTCAATTTCCTTTAATTCTTCTTCTGCTTTTTTTACCTTGCTGCTGAGTTCTTTAGCTTTTTCTATTAGCTTAGCTTTTTCTTCACCTTTAGTATCTTTTATAATCTTTGAGAGTTCGTTTCTTTGCCTTCTGAGTTCGTTGACTTCTCTTAATTTCCCTCGCCATAGTTTATCTAATTCTATCGCTTTGTCGATTATATCTGTGCTTAAACCCCTTCTTTTTTGCGATTCATAGAGTACTTTTGGATTTTCTCTTAAAGCCTTTAGTATACTCCACATACAATCCAACTAATGAAACTGTTTAAAAAAGAATTACTATGAAGATAAAGAACCTAAGAGCATAGATAGATAAATAGTTGCAAGCGTTATACTCGCAAGTTTATACATAGCTCTTGCCTTTTCCCTTTCGGGATTTATAGCAAATTTTACAGCCTTGTATAAGAAGAAAGCCGTTACAGATATCGATGCTATGAGGTATAAAACACTTAACGGCATTAAAACGTATAGTACAGATACAAGTATAAGCATTAACGCTACAGCTAATACAATTGCCCAAGATGCCCTTTCCATTCCAACTACTAATGGATACATGGGTATTCCAGCTTTTTTGTAGTCTTCTTCATAGTACATCGAGATGTACCATATGTGTGACGGTATCCACAATAAAACTATTCCAGCTAAGATTAATCCCAATATCGAGAATCCACTAGCTGCTGTATATCCAGCCAATGCTGGCATTGCACCAGCAAATCCACCAAGAACTATTGAATATGGACTCCTTCTCTTTAATAGAATTGTATAGATTACTATATCAAAGAATAGACCAAGAAAGAGGATTAATACGAATTCAGGACTAACAAAGAAACCTATAGCAATACCCAATATAAATAGTGTAAACCCATACATTGCACACTCTAACGGACTTAAGATTCCAGATGGTACAGGTCTATTTTTCGTTCTCGACATAACTGCATCCAAATCTCTATCGAGCCACATGTTCAATGCAGTAGTTCCCGAAATAGCTAAGTAAGTTGCCAAAGCTGATATTACAAATTTCAAATCCAAACACTTAGATGCTACGAAATATGCTACGAAGAACGTTACCATTAGTAGAAACGTCTGCTTGGGTTTTGTAACATCGATTAAAGCTTTTAGCTTTTTCACAATTTCATTAGAGATTTTATGCTAAAAAATTTTCCGAAAACATTTAATGTATAAAAATATCAGTTATGAAATTTATAGATTCGCATGCAAACAATTTGCTTTAAATAGACAGCGGGGACGTGTTAACTTAGGGGCGTAAGCTTTAAATATTGTGCTTTTCGCACTAAGTTAACACGTTCGACAGCGGATTAAATATAAATAAATACGTTCTTCAAAAATCCAAAGAAATATGACAGATGATCCGAGTATCAATGGAATCGAGGAGTTTAAAGTGGCACTGGATAAAGGATTTAACACATATAAAATCGAAATGGTAGTGATGCAACATTGTTGATTTAAATTATCCACAATGCGGTATCACGACCATCGAAATGAAATTGCCAATTTACATTGGATAACTCTAACAATAATCATACCTACGACAACGTATACTTCGATACAGCCCTTGCATCAGAATGTTTAATAGATGCGTTTTACAATGAGCTCAGAGCGGATAAATTGATTTTCGGTTCGGATATGAAACATGAGCTTGAAAAAGTCTTAAGAGCAATACCAAAAGAAGACGTTAACAAAGAAGAACATTAAATATTTATTAATTGAATTCCCCAAATCCTCATGCACTCGGAAGATATTCTCAAGGAATTAAACGAAAAGCTTAACGAGATAAAAAAGGCAATAGAAAACAACAAAAAACAAGAAAGTAAGCTCAAATCGAGAAAGTTTTGGATAACGATAATATTCGGATTTGGATATCCGATTTTGTATAGTACTGGAGTACAAATCCCTTCTGAAGCTGTAATGATCGTAGTAGCATATTTGCTTGGACAGTCCTCAGTTGACGTTTTGAAGGAGTGGGCAAAGAGTAAGAGTCAACAGAAATCCTAAAGATTTTATATTTATTTAATCTCTTGCAGTTGATGATTGGAATTGATGTTGGTGGAACTAACACAGATGCTGCAGTAGTTAGTGAAGAGATTTTTACGATTAAACTACCAAATGAACTTGGATTAGGAAGAGTTCTGGAAGAGTTATCGAAACATGTAGATTTAAAGAGTGAAAGACTCGTAATTAGCACGTCTATAGCTTTGAATTTTGTAATCTCCAAGTTTAATGAGATAAAAACGCTAACACTTTTAATACCTGGGCCCGGGCTTAACTATTCAAATTATGGAGTAGTGCTAAAGGGTTGTGTAAATCACAGGGGAGATGTAGTTGAAGATATCGACAAAGATGAGGTTAGAAGGGCATTAAATGGAAGATACAACAACGTTGCGATCGCATCAAAATTCTCAGTTAGAAATCCAAAGCTTGAAGAAGATGTAAAGTGTATAGCTCTAGAAAAGTTCAAAGAAGAAGAAATAGCTTTAAGCTATCCTATTGGGATTTTAAACTATCCCCTAAGAATAAACACGACAGTACTAAATGCCAAGATTAAAAAAACGATTTTTGAGCTTACAAATCTTATAAAAAAGTACGTGGATAGATTTTATTACTACAAAGGGGATGGAGGTATAATTCCGTATGAATTAGCTCTACAGAATCCATCTCTGCTGTATAACTCAAGTCCAGCAGCGGTTGCATTCGGCGCTTACTACTTAACCAGAGAAGAAAACTGCTTAGTTATAGATATTGGAGGTACTTCCACAGATTTTGTTCCATTGAAAAACGGAAAACCGAAAATAGTTGAAAAAGCCGAAATAGCTGGAATGAGAACCGCTATAAGATGTGTAGATTCCTTTAGTATTCCATTTGGTGGAGATTCAGTTGTTAGAAATGGAAAACTCATGCCTGAAAGGCTTGACAAGCCAATTGCATTTGGTGGAAAGTATTTTACGCTTACAGATGCTCTAAACTGCATTGGTTATGAAATAGGAAATTATAAAGCCTCAAGAGAGGCTGGAAAAGAGATTTTTAGGAATTTAAACGATTTCGAGGTTGTAGTAGATCAGTTTTTATCAAATGTAGCAGATCTAATAAAACAGACTGAATACGATAAAATCGTAGGCGCAGGTTATCTGGCTCCGATGCTTATACCAGAGATTGCTAAAAGAGCTAATGTCAGCTATAAAATTCCAAAGCATTGTGAAGCGGTAAATGCAATTGGTGTTGCGGTTTCAAAGGTTAGTTTAAGTTTGTATGCGAGATACGATACGACAACTGGAAGAGCTGTTTACAACGGTAAGGTTGAAAAATGTCCATTTGGAATGGGTACAATACCAGATGACGATGAAATAGTAAAATCTGCAATTGATAAACTTATAAGCCTAGCAAAGGAGTTTGGAGAGGAAGACATAGGAGATGTAAGAGTACTATACTTTAACTCGTATGCAGTTGTTAGAGGGGGTATTAGAAGGGGTAAAATAGCCGATGTCATAGTTCAGATTGAACCGGGGATAAGAAATGGATGAAAAACTGATTAAAGCATTAGAGGAATTAAAAGAAAAAGCTAGAGAGGGATGGGTAATAGTAGTTGAGGGAATCAGAGATTTAAAAGCCTTGAGACTCCTAGGAGTAGAAGGAGAGATAATAACCTTTTCAAGTTATTGTGACACTGCTGACAAAATCAAAAACAGAAAAACGATAATACTAACGGACTTCGATAAGAAGGGTTTTGAGATTGAGAAGGGTTTGGTTAAAGCCTTATCTTCATGGGGGAACACACCAGATATAGAGCTTAAGAGAAAGATCTTCTCGGCTGTTAAAGGAGTTAAAAGAGTTGAAGAACTCTACAAGTATCTTTTGAAAAACACAAAATTTTAAAAAGCAAAGGATAAATCAATTAACTCCTACTACATCTATGGAATACGAAGATGTCGTTAGAACTGTTGTGGAACTCTTCAAAAAAGCACATACAGAACTACCAGATGATGTCGTAGAAGCTCTAAAGAAAGCTTATGAAAGGGAGGAGAATGAAGTGGCTAGGAGCAACTTGGAAGCGATATTAAAGAACATTGAAGCTTCAAAAAGTCTAAAAGTTCCTATGTGCCAAGATACTGGATTACCAATTGTATTTGTTGAAATTGGAAGAGAAATCAGCTTAGATTTCGATTTAAAAAGGGCTATGTAAGAATTGCTACAAGAGAAGTTCCTTTAAGACCTAATGCAGTCCATCCACTAACAAGAGAAAATCCGGGAGATAACGTCGGTATAAACATGCCCATGATAAATATAGACATCGTAGAAGGAGACGAGATGAAGATTACGGTAATGCCAAAAGGTGCTGGAAGTGAAAACTGTTCCGCTTTCAAAATGATGCTTCCAACTGAAGTAGACAAAATTAAGAGGTTTATCGTTGAAACAGTTAAAGAGGCTGGAGGAAAACCTTGCCCACCGATTATAGTTGGAGTACTTTCGATGGAGCAGCAAAGTTAGCAAAGAAGGCATTGTTGAGAAACGTACTCGAAATGAACGATTACGAAAGAGAGATACTAGATGCGATAAATTCGCTTGGAATTGGGCCTATGGGATTAGGAGGAAAAACCACAGCCTTAGCAGTATTAGTTGAAATCTGCTTCACTTCCAGTAGCTGTTAACATTCAGTGTTGGGCAAATAGAAGAGCTTTAGCAATCCATGTTGAGAACTCCACTCGATAAGGATGAGATATTGAAGCTTAAAGTTGGGGATGTAGTATACATAATTGGCGAGGTTTTAACGGCAAGGGATGAAGCACATGCGAGAATTCTCGAATATCTTGAAGAAGGCAAGGATTTGCCCTTTGAAATAAACAGAGCTGTAATCTATCACTGTGGGCCTATAGTAGTAAAAGATAAGGAATACAGAGTAATCTCAGCGGGGTCAACGACTTCTGCAAGGATGAACAGGTTTACTCCGAAACTACTTGAGAAAGTCGATTGCTTGGCGATAATTGGTAAGGGCGGTATGAGTAGGGATGTAGTCGAAGCTTTAAAGGGGAAGGGTGTTTACTTAGCTTATACGGGTGGAGCTGGAGCTTTAGCTGCAAAGGCTATTAAGAGGGTTAAAGCAGTTCATTGGGAAGATTTAGGGATGCCTGAAGCCGTTTGGGTTTTCGAAGTTGAAGAATTTGGTCCTTGCATAGTGGCGATAGATTCACATGGAAACAGCTTGTACGAAGAAGTGGCAAGAGTTGTCGAAGAAAACTACAGAAAGTTAAAACTTTAAATTTTTTTATCCTTTAAAATTCGTGGAAGTCCTAAAAGCTTCAATCAGTTTTCTGACCACGATACCAATCAAAGGTGACATCGAAAAACTCAGAAGAAATCTATGGATTTTTCCGTACTGTGGTGTTTTAATTGGATTAACAGTTGCATCGATAACATATCTGTTGAATTTCTTAGATTTGAGTTTTCTAGGCATTGTAGCGTACGTTCTCGTTGAGGGTATAAATCACATAGATGGATTGGCGGATTTCGGAGATGCATTTTTCGCACCAAAGAGTAAAAAAATTCAGGCTTTAAAGGATACAAAAATTGGAGCTGGAGGTGTGATATTTGTAGTTTTGTATCTTTTAACTCTCTATCATGGGTTTCTAAAAGCAAATTTCGTCGATATAGTTTTAGCTCAAACCCTTGCGAAGTTCTGTATGCTTATACTGATAACTACTTCAAAGCCGAGTTGGGAGGGAATAGCATCTTATATAATGGAATACGCAAAAAAGAGAGATTTAGCTATCGCATCTCTAACCTTTATCCCGTTTTTATTGCTTAATCCAATTAAATTCTTTAGAGTGTTTATAATTTCAATAGCTGTGGCTTTAATAGTAAAATACTATTCCGAAAAAACGTTTAATGGAGTAAGTGGAGACGTATTAGGTGCTGTAAACTGCATAGTATTTGCTACAGCTTTAACATTTAGTTGACCTCGTAGTTAAACATGACACCGAAAACGATTTACATTTAGGCTACTACTTCAATCAATGAGATACATAAGCATCTTTGACACAACACTACGTGATGGGGAGCAAATGCCTGGAATTTCCTTCCCGCTTAAATTCAAAATCCAGATAGCTAAACAACTTAACAAATTAGGCGTTGATGTAATAGAGGCAGGATTTCCATCTGCTTCAAGAGGTGAATTCGAAGCTGTAAAGGAGATATCTAAACTTGGATTGGATTCAAAGATTTGTGGATTGGCAAGAATTGTTAAGGAGGATATCGATTCAGCATTGAATGCAGGAGTAGACATGGTTCACTTATTTGCACCTACATCGAAAATACAAGTCGAGCACACGATGAAGATGACTAGAGAGGAGATAATAGACAAATCCGTTGAATGCGTTGAATACGTTAAATCTCATGGAGTTTTATGCATGTTTTCTGCAATGGATGCCACGAGAACAGAGATAGAATATCTCAAAAGGATTTACAAAGCAGTTGAAGATGCTGGAGTAGACATAATCAACGTTCCCGATACAGTTGGAGTCGCTACTCCATTTAAATTCTACAACCTTATAAAGGAACTCAGAGAATACTTGAAAGTCCCTATCGATGTCCATTGCCATAACGATTTTGGATTAGCAGTTGCAAACAGCTATGCAGCGGTAGTTGCAGGTGCTGACGAGGTTCAAGTAACTGTAAACGGAATTGGAGAAAGAGCAGGAAATGCGAGTTTAGCTGAGGTAGTAATGGTGTTGACTGCATTAGAAGGTTATAAAACAAATATAAAAACAGAATACCTCGTCGAAACAGCCGAATTAGTTGAAAGGTTAACTGGAATTAAGCTTCCACCAAATACACCAATAGTAGGCGCTAACGCCTTTAGTCATGAAAGTGGTATCCACGCCCATGGTGTAATCAAAGAACCTTCGACTTTTGAACCGGGTGTTATAACACCAGAGATGGTTGGACATAGAAGAAGAATCGTAATTGGAAAGCATGCTGGAAGGCATCAGATAAAGAAGATACTTGAAGATGCTGGATACGTTGTCGACGAAGAGAGCTTAAAGAAGATAGTTGAAAGAGTTAAAGAGATGGGCGACAGAGGTAAAAGAGTTACCGATAGAGATCTATTTGCAATCGCTGAAGCGATTTTAGGTGAACTCAAAGCTGAGGAGAGGGTAATTGAAGTTGATGAGATTACAGTCCTAACTGGAAACAAGATAACACCAACAGCAGTTTTAAATGCCGAAGTTTTCGGAGAGAAGAAAATAACTTCTGCTATAGGCGTTGGCCCAGTTGATGCAGCCTTAAAAGCAGTAATGGAACTTTTAGGAAAAAGTATTAGGATTACAGAGTTCAGAATGGATGCAATTACTGGTGGGAGCGATGCCTTAGCAGAGGTTTACGTTACAGTTGAAGATGATGAGGGACACTCGTTCACTTCAAGAGGCGTAAGCCAAGACATCGTAATGGCTTCGATAGATGCTGTTATAAACGCTGTAAACTACTTGTTGAGGATGAAGAGAAAATGATGTACGACTTCCCTCCTTATAGACCTCCAAGTGAAGCTACGAGTTATCTCATAAGAGTGGTAAGAGGTTGCAACTGGAACAGATGTGCATTCTGTGGAATGTACAAAGAGATAAAGTTTCAGCAAAGACCAAAGGATGAAATACTCAAAGATATAGACAACATACCAAAATTCTTTCCAAAATCAAAATCTGCATTTATAGGAGACTCAAACCCGTTAATCCACAGAGATATCGTTGAAATAGTAGACTATCTGAAACGTAGATATCCAGAGCTTGAAAGGATTACAGCTTATGCAAGGATAAAAACGATTGCAAACATGCCTGAGGAAAGACTTAAAGCTTTACGCGATGCTGGCCTTACAAGACTTCACATGGGTCTTGAGAGTGGAGATGACGAAGTTTTAAGAATTGTTAACAAGGGAATAACTTCTAAAGATGCTGTAAAAGCTTGTCTAAAGGCTAGAAAGTACTTTGAAATAACGTATTACGTTATTACTGGACTTGGAGGAGTTGAGAGGAGTAATCAACATGCTGAAAACACTGCAAAGGTGATAAACGAAGCAAAACCAACGTTCGTTAGAGTTAGAAATCTAACAGTTATTCCAGGAACTCCTATGGAGAAGCTTATTGGAAAAGTTATTACGCCTTTAAACGCTTTACAACAGTTGAAAGAACTTAGAAGTCTAATCGAAAACATAAAAGTAAAGACATACTTCACATGCGATCACGTATCTAACTATCTGTTTACAAAGAATGGAGTAATCTTCTTTGGAGTTCACGGTTACCTTCCAGATGAAAAAGATTACATGCTTGAGCAGATAGATTACACAATCGATACAGTAAAAGCCCTTGAGAAATGCGGAGAAAAGGTTATGACAAGTAACGACATGTACAAGTTAGGTGTAATTACACTCTGATGTGTGCTTTATATTTTGAAAACTAGGAGCACTTCACGAATCAGTGCCTTACGGGAAGCAACATCGCTCTCCTTAGCCCGTGACTGAAGCATCGAAACCTCACAGCTTAAAGCTGTGGGGATTTAGGGGGACGATGAACCCTGAGGGAGTCGTCCTAAGGCGGAATGCAGACATCTGCTGAAGTGTCAACTTAAGAGGCAAAAGCTTATATGTCTAATATTTAAATTTTTCGCACAAAGTGGACACATCCTAATCTCTCAAAAGTTTTTTAAACTTTTATGCTAATAAAAGAAGGACTATGCCTAAATTTTCAAAAATTCAGAAGATTAAGGAATACCTTTCGGCTAGGAGATTTTCCCAAAGAAAGAGGATAGGAGTTCTCGTAGACGGGCCAAATATGCTAAGAAAGGAGTTTAAGATTAATTTAAGAGAAATTAGGGAGATTCTAAGTGAATACGGTGATATAAAAATTGCAAAAGTTTTCCTAAATCAATACGCAAGTGAAAAACTCGTTGAGGCAATAGAAAATCAGGGATTTGAACCAATAATAACTTCTGGAGACGTAGATGTAAGAATGGCTGTAGAAGCCATGGATATAATATACAACGATTCAATAGACGTAATTGCACTCGTTACAAGAGATGCAGACTTCAAAGCGGTTTTAATGAAGGCTATGGAGATGGGTAAGGAAACCATAATAATCGGTGCTGAACCCGGTTTTTCCGCAGCTTTAAAGAATTCAGCAGATATAGCAATAGTTTTAAACGAAGGTGAGAAAGAGGAGGATATAATAGAAACATGAGACTTTTTCTTCTTGAATACGCTACGTGTTGTGAAGAACTCGATGCGGATATAGCAGTAGAAGGCTTAGCTATGTTTAAATCCCTTTATACGGGATTCAAGAGTTTCTTTGAGATAAACTCGTTTGTTAGAGATGAATTTAAAGACTTATTTAACCTTCCAACTGGTAGTTTTGAAGATATAGAGTCATTTGTTGAAAATTCGGACTGCTTTCTCGTAGTAGCTCCAGAAGACGACGACATACTGTACAACATAACAAAGACATGTGAAAAGTATAGCTACAATCTTGGAAGTTCGAGTAAAGCTATAGAAGTCGTTGCAGACAAATGGAAGTTGTACAAAAAGCTTAAGGGAAAGGTAAACGTTCCAAAGACTTCAAAAAAGCCATTAGGTGATCTGTTTATTGTTAAACCAAGGAAGTCTTGCGGAGGAAATGGAATAAGATTTTCAAATGAGCTACCAAAAGGTTTCATAGCTCAAGAGTACATCAACGGACTGAATTTGAGTGTGAGTTTAATAGTTAAAGATGAGATAGTTCCCATAAGCATAAACGAACAAATACTCGATGGATTTAAGTATAGAGGTGCGATAATTCCAGCGAGAGTTGATGAGAATATGAAAGAAGAAGTCTTCAATGAAGCTATCGAAGCAGTTGAACGTATTAAAGGGTTAAAGGGTTACGTTGGTGTAGACGTAGTTTATTCAGATATTCCATATGTAATAGAAATAAACTCAAGAATTACAACGCCGAGTATTGCCTTTGAATACGTTTACGGTGTAAACGTTGCAGAGCTAATATACCGTTTACACTTTGATGAAATAGAGTTACCAAAAAATTTTAGAAGGCACATTCTTTTAAAAGAGGACAAAGCTATTAAAAACTCTTTTGTAACGTTGGGAAATTACTCAATAACCGTTAAGGAATATGATGATTTCAATAGTCCTTCCAGCTTACAATGAAGCCAAAAGGATTAAAAAAGCTGTTGAAAGAGTCATAAATACGGCTAAAAGTATTGGATACGATTTTGAAGTTATAATAGCTGAAGACGGTTCTACTGATGGAACTGATAAAATTGCATCAGAACTGGCAAAAAAATACGCTGAAGTTAGACATATACATTCGAACGAGAGACTTGGAAGGGGAAGAGCGTTAAAAAACGCATTCAAGGAGGCGAAAGGAGATATAGTTGTTTACATGGACGTCGACTTGTCAACGGATTTAAAGCATTTAAAAGAGTTAGTAGATTCAATAGCAGTTGAGGGGTACGATATTGCAACTGGTTCAAGACTTCTTAAAGATAGCAAAGCTGAAAGACCAGTAAAGAGAGCTATAGCATCGAAGATTTACAACTCTTTAGTAAGGTTATTACTTGGTTCGAAGATTAAAGATCACCAGTGCGGATTTAAAGCGTTTAAGAGAGATGTAATCTTAAAGATTTGCGAAGACGTAAAGGATAACCACTGGTTTTGGGACACTGAGGTTTTAGTTTTAGCTCAAAAGAGAGGATATAAAGTGAAGGAGATTCCAGTTGTATGGAAACAAAGTGAAGATACGAAGGTTAGATTTGGAAGGGATTCACTGTACATGTTTTCCCAGATCTTCAGAATGTGGCTTGAAGAAAAACGAAGCGATAGAAAATATATGGTAATCTCTACTCTTTCGGCTATACTTATCATGCTTCTTTTGGCTTATTTTGCTGGATTTGAGAAAGTATTTGAAAACATCGTAAGGGTTAAGCCGAAGTTTTTGGTTTATTCAGCTGTTGTTTATGTTTTATCGTATTTCTTAAGGGGGTATAGATTCGAGTACATACTCTCAAGGCTTGACTCAAGGAGTAGTATCATATTTTCAACGCAAAGTATAGCGATAAGTCAGACTGTTAACGTCCTTACTCCTATAAGAATTGGTGATCTTGCAAGAGCTTACGTTTTTAAGAGAATCGATGTTCCATATACGACTTCTCTTGCAGCTATAGCAACGGAGAGATTATTTGATTTACTCTCCATATCCCTTATTGCAGTATTTTCAGCAGTAGCAATTGGGATGATGTTAAGCACTCCAATGTATGCAATGATTTTTACGATTTTATTGTTTTTAGCAGTTTTTTTGCTCTCAAGAATGGAAAACGTCATCGGAAAAATCCTAAAAGATGTAAAAAGGGTTTTAAAATTTAAAGATTCTCTCGTGATACTTGCATTCTCTATAATCTTATGGTTTTCAGATATTCTGGTATGCTATCTGATAGCTTTAAGCTACGTTAGGCCTTCAGTACTACTCATATCTTTAGCGGTAGCTATTGCAAACATAGTTAAAGCTCTTCCAATTACTCCAGGCGGTATTGGAACTTATGAAGCTGCAATGACTTTAATTCTTTCAAAACTATCAACTGATATTGCATTCACGATTGC
>Ga0190326_1000009_pt1 | contig 31078 bp, 28 predicted proteins | sample 4870111112_MG_FD_165049 | JGI IMG/M metagenome (GOLD analysis project Ga0190326, IMG submission 165049) | Hydrothermal vent sediment bacterial communities from Southern Trench, Guaymas Basin, Mexico - 4870-11-11-12_MG | ecosystem: Environmental > Aquatic > Marine > Hydrothermal vents > Sediment ... | reverse complement strand
GCACAAAAGGAATAAGGACAACATGTGGATCAAATATCTTAAGGAATTATATTCCTCCATACAGTGCAACAGCAGTAGAAAGACTTCTTAAAGCTGGTGCAGTAATTGTTGGAAAGACAAATATGGATGAGTTTGGTATGGGATCATCTACAGAGACAAGTGCATTTGGACCAACACAGAATCCAATAAAAGAAGGTTATGTCCCTGGAGGATCAAGTGGAGGATCTGCTGCAGCAGTTGCTGCTTCTGAAGCAATAGCTTCCCTTGGATCAGATACTGGAGGATCTATAAGACAGCCTTCTGCATTCTGTGGAGTAGTAGGATTCAAGCCTACATATGGAAGGGTTTCAAGATATGGTCTCATTGCATATGCTTCTTCACTTGATCAGATAGGACCTATCTGCAAAACTGTAGAAGACTGTGCAAGGATTCTAAATTATATCTGTGGTCATGATCCAAAGGATACAACATCTGCTCCTTTTCCATTTCCTGATATGAAAGAGGCTCTGTGGAAGGATATAAAAGGAATAAGGATAGGGATTCCAAAGGAGTATTTCGTTGAAGGAATAGATGAAAGGATAAAGGAAAAGATAATGGATGCAGTAAAGAAGCTTGAAGAAAATGGAGCAGCTGTAGAAGACATATCTCTTCCTCATACAAGGTATGCAATAAGCACATATTATCTAATTGCAACTGCAGAGGCAAGTAGCAACCTTGCAAGATATGATGGAGTAAAGTATGGCTATAGGGCAAATGGTTCAGGGATAATAGAAATGTATGAGAAGACAAGGATGAAGGGATTTGGAAAAGAGGTAAAAAGAAGGATACTTCTTGGAACATATGTCCTTTCTGCAGGATACTATGAGGCATATTATCTAAAGGCACTTAAGGTAAGAACACTTATAAGGGAGGATTTCAAAAATGCTTTTTCAAAAGTAGACTGTATAATAACTCCAGTAAGTCCTGTTCTTCCTTTCAGGATTGGTGAAAGGATAGATGATCCACTGAAGATGTATCTTGTAGACATATATACTGTTTCAGTAAACCTTGCAGGACTTCCAGCAATAAGTATTCCATGTGGATATGTTGATGGACTTCCTGTAGGACTACAGATAATAGCAGATGCATTCAGAGAAGATCTCATTATAAAATTAGCACACTTTTATGAGAGGCTGAAAGATGGAGTTTGAACCAGTAATCTGTTTTGAAATACACGCTGAACTTAAAACAAGATCAAAACTTTTCTGTTCCTGCAAAGTAGATCCTGATGCACAACCAAATACACATATATGTCCTGTATGCACAGGACAGCCAGGAACACTTCCCGTCTTAAACAAAAAAGCAGTTGAATACTGTATAATGGCAGGTCTTGCTCTGAATTGCAGGATAAACGAAAAGGCAGTCTTTGCAAGAAAGAACTATTTTTATCCAGACCTTCCAAAAGGATATCAGATAAGTCAGTATGAATATCCTCTCTGCGAAGACGGATATGTTGAGATAGAGGCAGATGATGGAAGTCCGTATAAGGTAGGGATAAAGAGGATTCATCTTGAAGAGGATGCAGGAAGACTTATTCATCTTGAAGATGGATACAGTCTTGTTGATTTTAACAGAGCAGGAGTTCCACTTATAGAGATCGTATCTGATCACAGGAGACCTGTAAGATCAATTAAAGAAGCAAGAAGGTATCTTGAGACAGTAAGACAGATCCTTCAATACATAGGAGTAAGTGATTGTATAATTGAAAAAGGACAGTTCAGGTGTGATGTAAATGTATCTGTAAGAAGAAAGGGAGAAGAAAGGCTTAATGAAAGGACAGAGATAAAGAATATTGCATCTTTTAAGTTTATCCTTGAAGCAATTGAATATGAAATAAAAAGACAGATAGAACTGCTTAAGTCTGGAAAAAGACCTGCTCAGGAAACAAGACTTTTTGATGAAAAAAGAAAGATAACAGTTCCTATGAGAACAAAAGAAGATGCTCCAGATTACAGATATTTTCCAGATCCTGATCTTGTTGAAATAAGAATAGATAGGGATTTCTTAGAGGAGATAAAGAAAAGGATGCCAGAACTTCCTTCAGAAAGGATAAAGAGATTTGTTAAAAAGTATGGTCTTTCCAAAAAGGATGTCCTTCTTCTTACGAGAAGAAAGGAGGTTGCAGATTATTTTGAAGAAGCTTCAAGGTTCTGTAAGGATTACAGAAGGCTTTGTCTTTGGATAACAAATGAACTTTTTAGACTTCTTAAAGAATCTTCAATGGATATAAAAAGATGTCCAGTAAGTCCAGAAGATCTTTCTCAACTCGTAAATCTTGTATCTCAGGGAAGACTGACTGATCAGATAGGAAAGGCTGTTCTTGATGAGATGTTTAAGAAAGGGAAAAAGCCTGAAGAGATAATAAAGGAGAAAAAGATAGAAGTCCTTCATGAAAGATCCATTCTTGAACAGATAGTAAAAGAAGTGATAGAGAAAAATCCAGATACAGTAAGAAGCATAAAGGCAGGAAAGGAAAAAGCAATAAACTTCCTCTTAGGTCAGGTTATGAAAAAGACAAAAGGAAAGGCTGATCCAAAGATTGCAAGAGAGCTTATTCTTAAAAACCTGTAAGGAGAAGATCTTATGGACAGAGAGACACTCAATATGATCCTTGATACACTGGATAAGTTTGAAAAAGACTGGCTTTCTGCTGAGAAAAAGCTTGAGCTTGACAAAGAAGGAAGATTTCCAGAAGAGATAATAAGATTTATGCTGAGTCCTGAAATGGCACTTCATCTTGTATTTATCCCAGAAGAATATGGAGGGCTTGGTGCAGGTGCATCAGATATTGCACTGATTTCTGAAAGGATGGCAAAGATGGATCTTGCAATTGCAACATCTTTTCTTGGAATCTGTCTTGGTATGGATCCACTGAGGGTTGGTGCAACAGAAGAGCAGAAGGAAAAATTTATAAGAAGAATAGCAGAAGAAGGACTCATTGTTGCATACTGTGTAACAGAGCCTGAAGCAGGATCAAATGTTCAGGCAATAAGGACAAAGGCTGAAAGGGTTTATGAAAATGGAGTCCTTAAGGGATATAAGCTGAATGGAACAAAGCAGTTTATTACGAATGGATGTGTTGCAGACATGTATACAATACTTGCTCGTGCTCCAGATGGCCCATCATTTTTTATAGCAGAAAAAGGAGAAAAAGGTCTTATTACTGGAAGGGATGAGGATAAACATGGAATAAGGGCGTCAAATACATGTGCACTCAGTTTTGAGGATCTTTATGTCCCAAAAGAAAACCTTATAGGACTTAAAGAAGGTGAAGGTCTGAAACAGGCAAATGAAGTATTTGGATATACGAGACTTATGGTAGCAACATTTGGTCTTGGTGCAGGAACTGCATCTCTTGAAAGGGTTATAAAGTATTCAAAAGAAAGGGTTCAGTTTGGAACAAAACTTTCAGAAAAACAGGGTTATACCCATAGATTTATTGCTCCAAATGCTGTAAAATTAGAAGCAGCAAGAGCATACATAGAAAAAGTAGCAAAAAGGATAGACAAAGGGGAAAAAGATCTTCATGCAGAAGGATCAATAGCAAAGTATTTTTCTTCAGAGATTGCAGACAGCATTGCAAACGATGGGATTCAGGCACTTGGTGGATATGGTTATATGAGGGAGTATGAGGTGGAAAAGATAAAAAGAGATGCAAGGATACTTACGATATATGAAGGGACAAGTGAGATCCAGAGAAACATAATATCAACATTCAGGATGAGGGATACTGTAAGGTCAAAAGGAGAGTTTTACAGCAGGATGGCTGATTCCTTAGAAAAGATTCCAGAAGATACATATGGTCCTGCTCTTTCAAAAGGAATAAGAATTCTGAATGAGCTTATAAAGGAAATAAGAAAGCAGAAGCTTTCAAAAGAACAGCACATACTTTTTCTTCTTGCAGACATTATAACCTGGTGTGAGATAGCAGATTCCCTTTGTCATAAAGCAGCTGATGGAGAAGATTTTATAAAAGCAGCATCAAGACTTTTTGTAAAAGAGGCAATGGAGAAGCTTTTTGTAAATGGAATTACAATAGCATATGGATGTGGAAAGAGACTTACTGTAGGAGACGAGATAAAGAAAATAGATTTTTCTTATCTTTCAAAAAATTATCTTGAAGACATGAATCTTGTATCAAAAACTGTTCTGGAGAGGATATGAGGACTTTTGCAAAGGCTTTAACAAAAAAGAAGAAAAAAGCCTTTTTTATGCCAAAAAGACCAACTGTTGATCCTTCACTCCTTTCTGTTCTTGAAAAGATAGGAAAACCAAAAGAGGAATTCATACCAGATCCATTCCAGCTTGAAGCACTTGACCTTATAGACCAGTATGATGTCCTTGTATGTGCACCTACAGGATCTGGAAAGACATGGATAGCAGAACAGGCAACAAGGATGTATCTTGAAAGAGGAGGAAGGATCTGGTATGCATCTCCTTTGAAAGCACTTTCAAATTCCATCTATGTCCAGTTTATACAGAAATTTGGACCATCAAAATGTGGAATACTTACAGGAGACAGAAAAGAAAATCCAGATGCTCCTATAATAGTTGGAACAACAGAAATACTTAGAAATCAGCTATATGATGCAATGCATGAAGGAGGGAGCCTGAATGCAGATCTTGTAATACTTGATGAAGCTCACTATATGAATGATGAAGAAAGAGGAGTTGTATGGGAAGAAACTCTTATATATATGCCTCCAAGAATAAGACTCCTTCTTCTTTCTGCAACAATATCAAATCCAGAAGAGATTGCAGGATGGCTTAAGGAGATAAAAGGAAAGGAGGTAAAAATTGTAAAGGCTACAAAAAGACCTGTCCCTCTTCAGCTTATATCAATGCTTCCTGATGGAACAGTTGTTCCTTTTGAAAAAAAAGGAAAGCTAAATCCAAAGATAAAAAAGATATCTGGTCTTGTATATGAAAAGATAGACTATGGAAGGATAATATCGTATCTGAGAGAACTGAATCTCCTTCCTGCAATATTCTTCCTGAAATCAAGAAGAGACTGTGATGAAGCAATCTTTTCATGTCCTCCTACACAAGGTGACAGACAGATAAAAAGAAGACTTAAAAAAGAGGTAAAGAAATTCCTTGAATATTATCCTCACCTTAAAGGACACAAACACCTTTCTGTTCTCATAAACTCACGCGTTGCAAGTCATCATGCAGGACAGCTTCCATACTGGAAACTCCTTATAGAACATCTCATGAACAAGGGTCTTCTTGAAGCAATATTTTCAACAACAACTGTTGCAGCAGGAGTAAACTTTCCTGCAAGGACAGTAGTCCTCATCCAGTCTGACAGATACAATGGTCATGAATTTGTTGATCTTACAGCAACAGAATTTCATCAGATGATAGGAAGAGCAGGCCGAAGAGGAAAGGACAATATAGGTTTTGCTTTTATATTTCCCGCTGCACATCAGGATCCAGAGCTCATATATAGACTCTGGAAGTCTCCTCCAGAGCCAATATCAAGTCAGCTTTACATAAACTTTTCCATGACACTTAATCTTCTTCTTTCTCATGAACCAGATGACATAAAAGAGCTTCTTGAAAGATCATTTGCAAAATATCAGGAAAGGATCCATTATGGAAAAACAACAAACTGGCTTTGGAAAAGCTTTAATAAACATCTCAAGTTTCTAAAGCTTACAGGATTTGTAGATGAAAATAACAGGCTTACTCCTGATGGAATATGGGCATCAAAGCTAAGAATTGATCATCCTCTTCTTATTGCAGAAGCAATAAGAAAAGGTGCAATGGATGGTCTTTCTCCTGAAGAGCTTGCAGGTGCTGTTGCACCATTTGTATGGGACAGAAGTCAAGATTTGTATTTCAGACTTGAAGAAGCTTCTGAAATAAAAAGTTTTAGAAAGGTCTTCAGAAAGATCCTGAAAAGCATAAAACAGATAAGGGAACTCAAAAGAAAAAGAGGATTTGAAGATCCTTCACTTCTTTTTCCTGTAGGAGTTGCAGTATATCTCTGGGCAAAGGGTTTTAGCTGGGAAGATGTCCTTAAAGCTGTTCCAATGGATGAAGGAGACATGGCTTCACTTGTCATAAGAACAGTAGATCACCTTCGTCAGATAACAAACCTTAAGGACACTCATCCAGAACTTTCTGAAAAGGCATCTTCTGCAATTTCTCTTATTATGAGAGAACCTGTTTATGTGGAATAAAAATGAGGATTATATGTGTTGTTGGAAGATCAAAGTCAGGAAAGACAGCTCTTATAGAAAGGCTTGTTCCAGAGCTAAAGAAAAAAGGTCTCAGGATAGCTGTTATAAAACATGACCCACATGACAGATTTGAGTTTGACAGGGAAGGAAAAGACAGCTGGAGGTTTAAAAAAGCAGGAGCAGATGCAACTGCTATCTCATCTCCAAAAAGGATTGGAATTATTATGGATGTAGATCATGATCATAGCTTAGAAGAGCTTTCAGTTTTTTTTGATGTGGATCTGATTATTGCTGAAGGCTATAAAAGATCAAAATATCCAAAGATTGAGGTAATAAAGAAAGGTCATTCTCCTCTTCTAAGAAGAGATGAACTTATTGCAGTTGTAAGTGAAGAGGATCTGGATCTGGGTGTCCCTAGGTTTAGCTTTCAGCAGATAAAAGAGCTTGCAGAATTTATCCTGACAAATGAAAATAATATTAATTTTAGTCCTTAGTTTTTTTTAAAGATGGCAGAAGCAATTCAGATTACGGTCGTCTATGATAACAATCCTTACAGGGACGGATTAATAACAGGCTGGGGTTTCTCATGTGTAATAAAGACATCAGAAGATACAGTTCTTTTTGATACAGGTGGGGATGGAAAGATACTTCTTTCAAACATGAAAAAACTTGGAATAGATCCAAAAGAGATAAACAGAGTTGTTCTTTCTCACATTCATGCAGATCATACAGGAGGGCTTAAAGACTTTCTTGAAGAAAATCCTTCTGTTAAAGTCTATATTCCAGCATCTTTCCCAAAGGATATAGAAGAGTTTATAAAAGAAAAAGGAGCAGATCCTGTTAGGATAAAGGAAAAGACCTTGATTAGCAAAGATATATATTCTACAGGAGAACTTGGTCTTTTTATAAAAGAGCAATCACTTGTAATCTGCACAGAAAAAGGTCTTGTCCTTATTACAGGATGTGCACATCCTGGAATTGTAAATATAGCAAAAAAAGTAAAGGAGATGTTTAAAAAAGAGATCTTTTTGATAATGGGAGGATTTCATCTTGTTTGGGAAAATGAATCAGAAATAAAAAGGATTATTTCAGAATTAAAAAAGATTGGAGTAAAATGCTTTGGTCCATGTCATTGCTCTGGAGATCTTGCAAGAAAACTGTTTAAAGAAGCTTTTGGAAACTGTTACATAGATATAGGTGTTGGAAGAAGAATTGAGATTTAGATAGCTTCTGGAATAACAGATAAAAGCTTTTCCAGCTGATCATTTCCCACTTCTTCTGGAAGCCTTAAGATCCAACTAAAGAAAATATGACAGTTCAAAAGTTTCTCCTTACGACAAATCCTGGAATAGAAGATATCGTAAAAAGGGAAGTTCTTGAAAATATGGATGCTAAGGTAATTTATCCATTTATGAACCTTCAAGGAAGAGTGCTTGTTGAAACTGAGGAAAAAAACAAATCTCTACTTTTAAAACTCAGATCAATTTACCATGCAATCCGCTATATAGGAAGTTTTGAAATAAGTCCTGAAGAGGAAGGATTGGAGACGATCTATAAGAAGGTATATGAAACAGAGATACCTGAAATAGAAGATGTGGAAAGTTTTCGTGTGACTTCAAAAAGGATAGGAATTCATTCCTTTAAGTCGGTTGACATACAAAAGATTGCAGGAAAAGCTGTTCTTGATAGATACAAGAAAAAAGTGGATCTTAAAAATTATGATGTGGAAATAATCGTTGATGTAATTGGAAAAAGATGCTGGATAGGGGTAAATCTTACAAAAGAATCACTTTACAGAAGATTTGAAAGACCTTTTAATCACTTTGCTGCAATAAAACCTCCTTTAGCATATGCTATGTTAAGATTAGCAGATATTCAGACAGGAAATCTCCTTCTTGATCCTATGTGTGGAGGAGGAACTATTCCTATAGAAGCAGCCCAGGTTTATGGTTCTAAAATCAGGATATTTGGATCAGACAGCAGTAAGACCTCTATTGAAGGTGCAAAGAAGAATGCTGAAGCAGCAGGAATAAAAGATCTTGTTCAGTTCTGTATCTTAGATGTCAGGGAAATTGATAGAGTCTTTAAAAAGGTTGACAGAATAGTTACGAATCCACCTTATGGAGTAAGGATGGGTGAGTGGAAAAAGCTGAAATCTTTTTATGCAGAATTTCTTGAAGTCTTTTATAAGGTTCTTCCAGAAGACGGAATCCTTGTTCTTATAACACTAAGAGCTACATCTTTCAGAAGCCTTGTTTTCAGAAGCAGACATTTCACAATCTCTCATGAACGAGTTGTTGAGGCAGGAGGTCTTTATCCTCATATATTTGTCCTTAGGAAAATTTAAGAAAAAAAAAGCGTCCCCAAGGGGATTTGAACCCCTGTTGCCGGCGTGAAAGGCCGGTGTCCTGGACCTGGCTAGACGATGGGGACGCTTACTGGGCCGTGGGTGACTCGAACACCCGACCAACGGATTAAAAGTCCGCTGCTCTGCCACCTGAGCTAACGGCCCTTATCAATTTTATTTTTTAACATCTTCTTCTTTTTATGTCAAAAATTTTTTTGATTGACACCCTATGCTGTATGTTAATAAATATTAAGACATGAAAATAGTTCTTGCAACAAGAAATAAAGGAAAAATAAGGGAGTTTAAAAAGCTTCTTGGAGAAAGTCCTTTTGAAATAATAGGTCTTGACAGCTTTCCTGAAATAGGAAAGATAAAGGAAGATGGAAAGACTTTTCAGGAAAATGCAATAAAAAAAGCCTGTTATGTTGCAAAAAATACGGGAATCCCTTCAATTTCAGATGATTCTGGTCTTGTAGTTTATGCATTAGGAGGTCTTCCTGGTATATATTCTGCAAGATTTGCAGGAGAAGGTGCAACTGATCTTGAGAATAATCTAAAACTTCTAAAAGAGATGGAGAATGTAAAGGACAGGAGAGCAGAGTTTGTATGTGTCATTGCAATCTGCCTTCCTAATGGAAAAAGCAGGATATATGAAGGAAGATGTAAGGGAATTATAACAGAAAGACTTATGGGAGATAAGGGATTTGGATATGATCCACTGTTTTATTATCCTCCTTTCAAAAAGACATTTGCTCAGATGGAACCTGATGAAAAAAACAGGATAAGTCATAGAGCAGAGGCTATAAGAAAGCTAAAGTCTGATCTTCCTTCTCTTGTGGAATGGATAAGGAAGGAAGGTTATGCTAAAGGATAAATATGGAAGAAATATTACATACCTTAGGGTTTCTATAACAGACAGATGTAATCTGAGGTGTATATATTGTGGAGGAGAGCTTCATAAACTTGATCATACAGAGATTCTTACTTATGAGGAAATCTTGAAAGTTATAAGTATATTCGTAGGGCTTGGAATAAGGAAAGTAAGGATTACTGGAGGGGAGCCTTTTTTAAGAAAAGGAATAGATTTTTTTATAGAAAAGGTCTCAGAAATAAAAGGAATAGAAGAGGTTGCTATTACGACGAATGCAATCCTTCTTGAGGAACACTTAGATACCCTTAAAAGATCAAGGATAAGGAAGATAAACATAAGTCTTGATTCTCTAAGTCCAGAAAAATACAAAAAGATTACTGGATATGACGGATTTCATAAGGTATGGGAGGCTATATGTAAAGCAGAGAAGATGGGTTTTCTCGTAAAGATAAATACTGTTGTTCTTAAAGGGATAAATGAAGATGAAGCAATTGATTTTGCAAAGCTTTCTCTGGAAAAGCCTTTTCATGTAAGGTTTATTGAATACATGGATGTTGGAAGAGGTGATTTTTTTGTGTCAAATCAAAAGATAAAAGAAACTATCTCTAAAATTGGAGAACTTATTCCTACTTCTGATGAAAGCTCAATCTATCCTGGTCCTGCAGTATATTTTAAGTTTAAAGGAGCAAAAGGAAAAATAGGATTTATAAGTCCTGTATCTTCCCATTTCTGTAAAAGATGCAACAGGATCCGCCTTACTGCAGATGGTCACATAAGACCATGTCTCCTTCATCATTATGAGGTGGACATAAAGAATCCTATAAGAAAAGGAGCTTCAGAAGAAAAGCTAAAAAAAATTATACTTTCTGCTGTATACAATAAGCCTATTCCAGAAAAGAACTTCATAGAAAAACCTATGTGTCTCATAGGTGGATAAGTTTCTTGACAAAAATAGTCTTGTATTTAAGAATAACTTCAGATACAAAAATCAGGAGGTATTGTTTATGTATGTTCCAATGAGTGTTTCAGGAGTAACAGTTGATCCTATAACAAATACTCCTATTGTTATCCTTAAAGAAATAAACGGAGATAAGATCCTGCCAATATGGATTGGTATAATGGAAGCTACTGCAATAGCAAGCGCTCTTGAGAATATTAAATTTGCAAGACCTATGACACATGATCTTATGAAAAACATAATGGAAACACTTGATGTAAAGGTAACAAAAGTAGAGGTATGTGATTTAAGAGACAATACATACTATGCTCTTATTCATCTTCTTACAAAGGATGGAAAGGAATATGCCATTGATGCAAGACCAAGTGATGCACTTGCCCTTTCTTTAAGAGTTAATGCTCCTATATATGTTGCAGAAGAGGTTCTTATAAAGTCTGCAAAGCTTTCTGAAGAGGCTAAAAAATCAGACAAATGGGAAAAGATACTTGAATCACTTAAACCAGAAGATTTTGGAAAGTATAAGATGTGATAGATCTGCATACACATACTGTATTCAGTGATGGGGAGCTTATCCCTTCTGAACTTGTAAGAAGGCTTGAAGTTCTTGGATACAGTTTTGTTGCAATTACTGATCATGCAGATTCGTCTTCTCTGGATTTCATAATCCCCAGGATTGTCAAAGTAGCAAGTGATCTTAATCTTTATCAAAAAGTAAAGGTTATCCCTGGTATAGAACTTACACATGTTCCTCCTCCTCAGATCCCTGAACTGGTAAAAAAAGCAAAAGAGCTTGGAGCAAAATTGGTTGTTGTTCACGGAGAAACAATTGTTGAACCTGTAAAAGAAGGAACAAACAGGGCTGCAATAGAGGCAGGTGCAGACATCCTTGCTCATCCAGGACTTATTACATATGAAGATGCAGTTCTTGCTGCAAAAAAAGGAGTATATCTTGAGATATCAGGAAGAAAAGGGCATAGTTTTACGAATGGTCATATAGTTAATGTTGCAAAAAAGGCAGGAGCAAAACTCATATTTAATTCTGATGCCCACAGCCCAGGTGATCTTCTGAGCAGAGATCTTGCAGACAGGATAGTAAAAGGAGCTGGTCTTTCAGGAATAGAAGAAGTTCTTAAAAATGCAGAGGAGCTTTTAGAAAAGATCTTATGAAATTTGTCTTTATATATCCTCCTTCTGCTGATCCAACATGTCCTCCTCTTTGTCTTTCAAGGATAAAAGGAGCTGCTGAAAGTATCTTTAAGGGATTTCAATTTGATTTTTTTGATGAAAACAACGCATTTGTGAGGTATGTGATAAACTCTGTTCTTTCAGAAAAGGATTCAGAAAAGATCCTGACAGCTCTTGCAATTTTGAAGATAAAATTCCTTTTTCTGGACATAAAAAAATACAAGTTTGCATATGATTGTATATCTGAAGTCTTTAGAAGATTCTCTGAAGGTTATCCTATACATATAGGATATGCAACAGCAGACATCTTTTATGACTCAAAAAAGATAAGATCTATTCTTGATTCTGACCTGAATCCATATCTTGAATACTTCTCATACAGACTGGAAAGTCTTCTTGAAGAAGCTGACATAGTTGGAATAAGCGTCATATATCCTTCTCAGCTCCTTTCTTCACTTACGATCCTTATGCTTTCAAAAAAAAAGAAATCGGACATTGTCGTAATTTTTGGAGGACCTTTTGTATCAATCTTGAGAGAAAGACTTATTAGGTTATTTCCTGAAATAGATGGTATTGTTCCAGGAGATGCTGAAGCATTTTTTGAATTTGCAAAAGGAAAGATAAAAAGAAAGGAAGATGTAGCAGAAACAGTCTCAGCTTATATCAGTTCAAAAAGATATTTTTCTGAGATAAGATATCCTGCTGACTTCTCATGGATGAATCCTTCTGATTACCTTCTTCCAGAATCCGTAATTCCTATTGACATAACAAGGGGATGCTATTATGGAAAATGCGTTTTTTGTGCATATGGACATATTGGTTCTCCATACAGAAGGATGGATCTCAGGGATCTGATAGATACTATAAAGGGACTTAAAGAGAGGTTTAAAGCAAAAAGATTCTTTTTTAGTGTTGATGCCATTGATACAGTTTTTTTAGAAGATTTAGCAAAGAGGATAATAAAAGAAAGGCTTGAGATTACATATTGTCTTGATGCAAGATGTGAAAAAAGGTTTAAAGAAGAAGATTTTGCAAAGATCCTTTTTGATTCTGGATGCAGGGCAATAAGCTTTGGAATGGAATCTGCATCTCAAAGGACACTTGATCTTATGAAAAAAGGCATAAAAGCAGAAGATCTTCCGTATATATTTGAAAACCTGAACAGGAAAGGAATACATGTTCAGGTCCATCTTATACACGGATTTCCTGGAGAAAAAAAGGAGGACATAAAAAGGACGATGGAATTTTTAAAGGAAAATAAGGATAAGATAATTACTGCTGGAGTGTCAAATTTTACACTTTTTATTGGATCTGCTATGGAAAAAAGGATGAAGGATTATGGAATAGAAGAAGCATATATTCCAGAGGATCTTTCTATCTGTTACAGTTACAGGACATCTTTTGAAAAAGGATATCCTGATTTTTCTAAATTCAGGAATGTCCTTTTTGGAATCTTTCCATGCATTGGAAGACTTACAGGATCAACAACAGACTATCTCATCTATGCAAGCCATTTCAGTCCAGATGAGATGAGAAGGATTCTTAGAACTACTTTTCTTTAATCGTCTCTTTTATCTTATGCCCAAAATGCCTTCCAGCCTCTTCTACATATCCCATAACCCTGTCCCCTTTTTTTAGCTTTATAACAGACAGTGCTTCTCCATCTTTTCCTACAAGCCTTATCGTCTCTGCGTTCTGAAGTATTATGCTTGCAGGTCCAAGAGGTCCTTTTGCTTCTACAAGAAGAAGTGGTCTTCTTTCTATCTTTACTCTTCCAACAACAAGAGGCATCGTCTCACCTTTCCAGTTTACTCCTGTTACGGTATCTCCTGACTTAAGCTCTGAAAGATACTTTGTCTTTCCTCCTGGAACCATGATATATGCATGAACAGGACCTGCATTTACTCTGAAAGGTCTTGGTTCAACATATGGATTTTCTATACTTTCTGAATGAACTAGAAAAAGTGCCTGACTGCTATTTCCAACAAGCATACCCTCTCCCTTTCCCATATTTGTGCATGTATCAACACAGACCCTGTCTCCCATTCCAACAGGAATGACATCTTCTATTTCAAATTCAACAAGTTCTATCCTTCCTTTTTCACTCCTTAGCTGACTTATTATCTCCCTTACCTTTGCTGGATCCTCTTCTGTTATAATTATCCCATCAACTCCTTTTTCAAGTATTCCAAAAGCAGTCTTTGCCTCATCTATGTCTTTTACTTCAACAAATATATTCCCTGTCTTTGCCACAAGATTTTCAAGTGGAATGATCTTCCAGTCCTTTGTCCTTACGATTACCTTTTTTGTTGCTGCTTCTTTCAGGATCTTTTCTTCATCTTCTGCCTTCTGGATTTCCATGATGACAACATCCTTTCCCCATTTTATGTCTCCATTTTCAGATACAGTCTTTATAAGACCAAGCTCTTTTACTTCACTGATTCTGTCATCTGGACAGATTACTGCATCTGCTCCTCCTTCAAGAGCAGCAGTAACGAGTTCTTTATTCCATGGATCAGCTTTTACCCATATCTGTTTCATTTTTTTCCTCCTTTAAGAATTGTCTTATTGAATAAAAGATTTCTTTAAATCCTTCTCTGTCTTTATTTTTTATGATACCAAAAAGATACTTTGCATCTGAGAGATAAGATCCTATAAAATCCAGGGACCAGCTGTTATCCATAAGAAGGGAGCAGAAAAGTTCTGGTTCCTGTTCAAACATCTTTTCTATTCTTTTCAGCTTTTTCATAAATGTCTGTGTTGATGCATCTTTTATTTTTCTAAAAGATATTCCAGAATTTTTCATCTTTAAAGCAAGAGACATCGTCTCAAAATGATTTATTCCCTGGATAATTCCCATAAGTCTATCATGCTCTTTTGGATCAAGAAATATAAGCTCAAAACCACTTTTTCTCAAAATATCTATTACCCAACCCTTCCACCTTTTTCCTCTTCCATCACATATGGCAACTTTTTTTGGAAGATCAGGATCTATGTCTTCTCCAAAAAGAGGATGAAGACCAAGAACTTCTGCATTTGAATATTTTAGCATTGCAGATATTGGCATCTCTTTTACTGAAGTAAGATCCATAAAAAGTGAGGTCTCAGGAATAAGTGGACCTATTTTTTTTATCATATCATATGTAGCTGATATGGGAACAGAGATTACTACGATATCACAAGAACTTGCAACATCTTCTGGTCTTATCCTTGTCCTTCTTCCTACTTTAAAAACCTCTGCTCCAACCTTTTCACATATTCCTGCAAACCATGATCCCATCCTTCCTGTTCCACCAATTATTCCTACCTTTATTCCCATGGCCTATCTGCAGAAGGATAAGATCCAAGCCTTTTTAGCATGACACATGACTCTTCCATCTCCTTCAGTGCTGAATTTACAACAGGATCCTTTTCATGCCCTTCAAGATCAACATAAAAGAGATATTCCCATTTTCTCGTCTTCATTGGTCTTGATTCAATCCTCGTCATGTTTATCTTCTTTTTTGCAAGTGCTTCAAGTGCTCTGAAAAGTGCACCTGGTCTGTCTTTTAGGAAAAAAAGTATGGAAGTTTTGTCTTTTCCAGTAGGTTCAATCTGTCTTCCAGGTTTTCCTATTGCAAGGAATCTCGTGATGTTGTCTGGACTGTCCTCTATTCCATGTTTCAAGATCCTGAGACCATATATTTCTGCAAGGAGTCTGTTCCCTATTGCTGCAGACTCTGGCTCATTAAGGACGATTTTTGCAGCTTCTGCAGTGCTCTGTGTCTCATATATAGAAACATTTCCAAGATTTGTCTTTATCCACAATTTACACTGAGATATTGCCATTGGATGAGAATATATCTTTCTTATCTTTCTTATATCTTCTTCTTTTGAAAGAAGACTATGTCTTATTCTTATAAGGACTTCTCCGTTTATCCTAAGATCATATTTATAGAGCATATCAAGTGTAGTCTTTACAGATCCTTCATATGAATTCTCAATTGGAACTACTCCCTGATGACAGCTTCCTTTTTCTACTTCTGAAAATACCTCTTCAATACTTTCAAGAGGGACAAATACAGATGAGTTTCCAAAAAGTGCAATTGCTGCCTGATGAGAAAATGTTCCTTCAGGCCCAAGAAATCCAACTCTTATAGGAAGCTGAACAGATCTTGATGCAGAAATGATCTCATTAAAGATTGATCTAAGAGAAGAATAGCTTATAAGGGATTCATCTGCCTTTTTTGCAAACTCTTTCAGCTTTTCCTTTTCTCTTGCAGGATCAATTATATCTATCCCAAATCTTCTCTTTATCTCACCAATCTTTAATGCAATCCTTTGTCTTTTTATGATAAGCTCAAATATCTTCTGATCTATTCTGTCTATCTCTTTTCTGTATTCTTCAAGCTGAGCTTGCCAGTCAGCTTCTGACTCTTTCACATTCTACTCCTTTCTTAGAAATTCTAATGCCTCTTCTACAGACTTTCCTTCATGAACAATCATACAGAGGGCTTTTACCATCTTTGTTGGATTCTTGTGCTGAAAGACATTCCTTCCAATAGATATCCCTGCTGCACCAGCATCCATTGCACCTTTTACCATCTCAAGAACTGCTCTTTCAGAATCCATCTTTGGTCCTCCTGCAATGACCACAGGAACATGACATCCTTCAACAACCTGTCTGAATGTCTCAGGACTTCCTGTATATGAAACCTTTACGACATCTGCTCCAAGCTCTGCTCCAACTCTTGCTGCATGTTTCACTACATCCACACTGTATTCATCCTTTATCTTTCTTCCTCTTGGATACATCATTGCAAGAAGTGGCATACCCCATTCATCTGCAATCTTTGCAACCATTCCAAGATCTTTTAGCATCTCCCTTTCATTATCATCTCCAATGTTTATGTGAACAGATACACCATCTGCTCCAAGTCTTATTGCCTCTTCTACTGTGCAGACAAGGACCTTTGAATTTGGTTCTGGAGAAAGGGATGTGCTTGCAGAAAGATGGATTATGAGTCCAAGATCAGGTCCACTTCCTCTGTGTCCTTTTACTACCATCCCTTTATGAAGGACAACTGCATTTGCTCCTCCTTCTGCAACCTGAGAAACAGCCTTTTTCATGTCAGTTATTCCATATATAGGTCCCATACTTACTCCATGATCCATAGGAACAATAACAGTCTTTTTTGTCTCACGATTAAATATCCTTTCAAGTCTTATTTCTTTTCCTATCATCACTGACCTCCAATTGTCTTACTTCTTAGATAATGATCTGCAAGGGTTATCTTTACCATTGCTTCAAGAACAGGAATTATTCTTGGAATAGCACATACATCAAATCTTCCTTCAAGCTTAACTGTTACAGGATTTCCATATCTGTCAATTGTCTCCTGTTCTTTTTTTATTGATGGAATAGGTTTTACTGCTGCTCTTATTATTATCTCATCTCCATTTGATATTCCACCAAGTATTCCTCCTGCATTGTTTGTCTTAAAACCTTTTGGAGTCAGCTGATCATTATTTTCAGATCCCTTCATCCTTGCTGCCATAAATCCAGCACCAATCTCAACTCCTTTTACAGCTCCAACACTCATAACAGCCTTTGCAAGATCTGCATCAAGCTTGTCAAATACTGGCTCTCCAAGTCCAGCAGGACATCCCCTTACCCTTATCTCAACAATCCCTCCAACAGAATCCCCTTCCCTTCTTATCCTTTCTACAAGCTCTTCCATCTTTTTTGATGCAGAAAGGTCTGGACAAAGAAAAGGACTTTTTTCTCTATCCTCAAGCTTTATATTTTCTGCCCTTATTCCTCCAAGTTCAACAGTATATCCCATAACATCTATCCCAGCAGGCTTTATAATCTTTTCTGCAACAACACCTGCTGCAACCCTTGCTGCAGTCTCCCTTGCAGATGCCCTTCCTCCTCCTCTATAATCCCAGTGTCTGTATTTTTTAAAGTATGTATAATCTGCATGTCCTGGACGAAATATGTCTTTTCGTTTTTCATATGGAGTGCTGTCTACATCCCTGTTTCTTATAAAGAGCATTATAGGTGCACCTGTCGTAAGTCCTTTAAATACACCAGAAACTATTTCAACTTTATCCTCTTCTCTTCTTTCTGTATCAGAAGGAGAAGATCCTGGTCTTCTTCTTTTCATTGCTTCTTCAAAGTCCTTTTCAGAAAGAGGAATCTCTGGTGGACATCCGTCAATTACAACACCAATTCCTATTCCATGAGATTCACCAAATGTCGTTATTCTAAAAAGCTTTCCAAATGAATTTCCTGGCATCTTCAATTATCCTTTCAGCTATCTTTTTCTGACAGATGTGATCTGTGTCTATTATAAGATCTGAACATTCTCTGTATATTGGCTCTCTTTCTTTCAGCACTTCTTCTATTTCTTCTTCAGGAGCCTTTCCTGTAAGAGAAGGTCTTTTTTTATCCCTTAACATCCTCTCTTTTATCGTCTCTGGTTTTGCTCTAAGCCAGACAATAAACCCATTTTTTTTCAGCCTTTCCCTGTTTTCCTTATCAAGGACTGCTCCTCCTCCTGTAGATATTACCTGATTCCTGTATCTTGATACCTCCTCTATAACCTCCTTTTCTATTCTCCTAAACTCCCTCCATCCCTTTTCTGAAACGATCTCTTCTATGCTTTTCCCTTCTTTTTTTTCTATAAGCTCATCAGTATCAACAAAATTCCATCCAAGCTTTTTAGAAAGAATCCTTCCTACTGTGCTCTTTCCAGTGCATCTGTATCCTATAAGGACAATGTTCATACTGATTCAAGTTTTGAAAGAAGCTCACGTGTTACCTCTTCTACTGGAGGTTTTCCGTCTATCTCTATTATCTTTGGAATCCCTTTCTTTTTAGAAAGCTCCTTAAAGAAGTTTATTGCTGCCATTGTCCCGTTTTTCTCGTCATAATATATCTCATGTCTTTTATCTATTGCCTTCTCATCCTGATCATCAGATCTTACGATAAGCTTTCCTCCACAGATCCTGCATCTGTCCCCATTTGGCTTTATTTCATCTATGTAAATGTTGTTTGGATGGCTGTTATCATTCACGCAGATCCTTCTTCCCATAATCCTCTTTTTTGCAGTTTCTCTGTCAAGGACAATCTCTACAACGACATCTACCTTCATCCCTTCTTTTTCAAGTGCCTTTACAAGCTCTTCTGCCTGTTTTGGATTTCTTGGAAATCCATCAAGAAGCCATCCATTCTTGCAGTCATCCTGTTTTAGTCTGTTAAGGATCATAGGAATCGTAATATCGTCTGGAACAAGCTCTCCTCTGTCAATATACTGCTTTGCCTTTTTTCCGAGTTCTGTCCCCTTAGAGATATTCTCTCTGAATATGGCTCCTGATTCAATATGAGGAATCCCATACTTTTCTCTTATTACTGCACTCTGTGTCCCTTTACCACTTCCATTTGGTCCAAAGATTATGATGTTCATCTTTCTCCTCCTTTTTTGGAATTTTGAAGAAGATATTTGAAACAGAAAAACTTGTCAACAATACAGAAAAGAGGATATAAGCTCATAGCCTTTTTCAAAAAAAGGTCCTGAACTTGCCTCCTTTTCACAAAACTTCCTCCTTATACCTTTCTCAATCTGATCCTTTTTTGCCCATGCAAATGGAGAAGGCTCTTTTGTATGAGTCCTTTTGCTTACAGGAGTATAGTGATCAGATGCAATAAGGATTCTATAGTCTGGAAATCTTTTAAGTCCTTTAAGTAGTGTTCCAATAACATCCTTATCTATCCTTTCTATTGCATATATCTTTGCTTCTATGTCTGCACTGTGACTTGCCTCATCAGGTGCTTCTATGTGGATAAACACAAGATCATATCTTTCAAGAGACTCAAGAGCCTTTTCTGCCTTTCCTCTGTAGTTTGTATCAACATATCCTGTTGCACCTTCAACATAAATTGGTTCAAGACCTACGAGGACTCCAAGTCCTCTTATAAGGTCAACTGCACATACTATTGCCCCATCAATTCCAAATCTTTCCTTAAATGAAGGAAGAGATGGTCTTTTCCCCTGTCCCCAAAGCCAGATAGAATTTGCTGGAAGAAGACCTTCTTTTTTTCTTCTGACATTTACAGGATGTCCATCAAGATATTTCCAGGAAAGTCTTATAAGTGATACAACAGGATCTGATCTGCTCAGATATGAAGAAATGTCCTTTTCTAAGAGATCATGTGGAGGAATCGTCTCTACATTGTATGGTCCATTTTTCCAGATAAGTATATGCCTGTATGCAATACCAGGATAGATGCTTATATCAGGAGGGAAAGGCATGTTTTTTTTTAGAAAAGAAACGAGCTCTTTCCCTTCTTCTTTTGTAATCTCTCCAGAACTGTGACTCTTCATTATTATCCTTTTTCCTTCAAAAGAAAGACTTACGAGATTCATCCTGTATGCAACATCACCTTCCTTAAGATCTATCCCCATAGATGCAGCCTCAATTGGAGCTCTTCCTGTATGATATAGCTTTGGATCATATCCAAGAAGTGTCATGTTTGCTATGTCACTTCCTGCTTCCATATCAGGTGGAATAGAAAGAAATGTTCCAATGGTTCCACCAGCAATAAGGTCCATATTAGGAGTATCTGCTACTTCAAGAGGAGTCCTTTTTCCAAGCTTTTCAATCGGATAATCTGCCATTCCATCACCAACAACTATCACATATTTCCTAAAATCCATCCTCAACCCTTATCACCATTGTTTTTCCTTTTACTACACTGAGTTTATCTATTTCAGATACAGCTTTCCTTACATCCCTTTCCTTTGCTTCATGTGTAAGCATTACAATTGGAACAAAGTCATTTTCTTTTCTTCTTCTTCCTTTCTGTATCACAGATTCTATACTTATCTTATTCTTTCCAAGTATTCCAGATATTGCAGAAAGGACTCCTGGTCTGTCAATAGCAGTTATCCTGAAATAATATCTGCTTTCAAGCTCTTCTATTGGAAGGATCCTTAAAGGACGATCAAGTTCTATTAAAGGAGGAGAAGATGAGTTTCCATTAATAATATTTCTTGCAATTTCCATAATGTCAGCAACAACAGCACTTCCAGCAGGTCTTCTTCCTGCACCAAGTCCATAATAGAGGTTTGGTCCTACAAAGTCTCCGTCTATGTAGATTGCATTAAAAGTTCCATTTACACTTGCAAGGATACTTTTTTTTGGAATCATTGTAGGATGAACTCTTGCTTCTATAAAAGATCCTCTATCTCTTGCAATAGCAAGAAGCTTTACGGTATATCCAAATTCATCTGCAAACTTAAGATCATCCAAGGTAATCTCTGTAATCCCTTCTGTGTATATCTGTCTGTAGCTTACAGGAGATCCATAGATAAGAGAAATTATTATTGCAAGCTTGTGAGAAGCATCTATTCCTTCTACATCTAAGGTAGGAGGATTTTCTGCTATACCCATATTTACTGCTTCTTTTACTACATCACTATATGGAAGTCCTTCTTCTGCCATCTTTGTGAGTATAAAGTTTGATGTTCCATTAAGTATTCCAAATATTGATCTTATCTTGTTTGCACAAAGCCCATATCTCAAGACACCAATTATAGGGATTCCTCCAGCAACAGATGCCTCAAATCCAATATTTACACCATATCTTCTTGCTGCACTGAATATCTCTTCTCCACATTCTGCAAGAAGAGCCTTATTTGCAGTAACTACATGCTTTCCTTTTTCCATTGCAGAAAGTATAAACTCCTTTGCCTTTTCTGTCCCTCCTATAAGCTCTACTACAATGTGTATTTCTGGATCATTTATAATCTCAGAAGCATCTTTTGTAAGAAGAGAACTTTCAACCTGAATTCCCCTGTCTTTTTCAAGATCAAGATCAGCTATCTTTTTTATGTTTATCTCTGTCCCCACTCTTTTCCTTATAACCTCCCTGTTTCTTATAAGAATCTCTACTGTTCCTGCTCCAACTGTCCCAAAACCTATTATTCCTACATTTATCCCATCTTTTTTCTCCTTAGCAGTATTTGTAAAAAACCTTCCTTATTCCACGTATTGCCTGCTTTATTCTGTGAGGATTTTCAACAAGTGCAAATCTTACATACCCATCTCCATATTCACCAAATCCTATTCCAGGAGAAACAGCAACCTTTCCTTCTTTAAGAAGAAGCTCAGAAAACTTAAGTGATCCCATTTCTCTGAATTCAGGAGGGATCTTTGCCCATACAAACATTGTTGCTTTGGGTTTTTCTACCTTCCATCCAATTCTGTTCAGACCTTCAACAAGCTTATCTCTTCTTTCACGATATATGTTCACAATCTGTTTTACGCAATCATCAGATCCATTAAGTGCAATTATTGATGCAATCTGAATCGGCTGAAATACTCCATAATCAAGATAGCTTTTTATCTTTTTCAGTGTTGCAACAAGACTTCTGTTCCCTACACAAAAACCTACTCTCCATCCTGGCATGGAATAGCTCTTAGACATACTGAAAAACTCAACTCCTATGTCTTTTGCTCCAGGAACCTGAAGAAAGCTTGGAGGCTTATATCCATCAAATGCAAGATCAGCATATGCAAAGTCGTGAATTACCATAATATTGTGTTCTTTACAAAATTGCACAATCTTCTTAAAGAATTCCAGATCAACGACAGCAGTTGTAGGATTGTGTGGATAAGAGATTATAAGGAGTTTTGGATGTGGCCATGTCTGTTTTACTGCACTGAGAAGATCCTCAAAAAAGTCTCTATCAGGACCTATGGGAATACTTCTTACATCACCTCCAGCAATTATTACGGAATAAAGATGGATAGGATATGTAGGATTTGGAACAAAGACCACATCTCCTGGTTCAATAAGAGCAAGGACGAGATGAGCAAGTCCTTCCTTTGCTCCAATAGTAACTACTGCCTCTTCTTCTGGATCAAGCTCAACATTGTATTTCCTTTTATACCAGTTGCATATTGCCTCTCTCAGCTTTCTTATTCCCATAGAAGCAGAATATCTGTGATTTTGTGGTTTTTGAGCCGCTTCTATAAGTTTATCAACGATGTGTTTTGGTGTAGGGATGTCAGGATTTCCCATTCCAAGATCTACTATGTCCTCTCCTTTTCTTCTTAGATCCATCTTTATCTGATTTATAACAGCAAAGATATAAGGAGGAAGCCTCTTCATCCTTCCCAGAACTTCCATAAGCACTTCTCCTTCTTCAGGGAATTTGGATTATTATAGAAAATCAAGCTGAAAAAATAAACCTTACTAATGAAGTATGCTCTGATCAAACTTTACTTTCATTGCTTTTACAGGACATGTAATTACGCAAAGCTCACATGCACTGCATTTTTCACTATTAAATCTTACTTCCATCTCTGGTCTCTTTATATAAAGAGCACCTGTAGGACATACTGCTGTGCACATCCCACAGTGAATACACACTTCTTCATCCCTTTTTATTTCCTGGGCAGCTTCTTCTACTTCTATTCCAAGACTTTTCAGGTATTTTACACCTTCATAAAAATTCCTCTTATCACCTTTCAGTTCCATTACCATCACACCTTCTTTTCTTGGATATATCGTTGCTTTAAGTATGTTAAATGTAAGATCAAATTTCTTTACAAGATTAACGACAATTGGTTCACTTACCCTTTCTTTTGGAAATCTAAGGATCAGCATTTTTGAATACATGGCTCTAAGCTCCTTTAGCTTTTTTTATAGCATTCTTGAATCCTAAAAGTGATCTTTCTATCTTATCTTCAGAAATACAGAAAGCTATTCTGAAATAACCAGAAGTTCCAAATCCAGATCCTGGAACAACAATGATGTTTTCTTCTTTTAGAATTGAAACGAATCTTCTGTCATCTTCTATAGGAGATTTTGGAAATACATAAAATGCTCCATCTGGCCATATAAGTTCATATCCAAATGATTCTAAAGCACTACATAGCATATCCCTTCTTTTTCTATACCTTATTACAGGAGACTTTTCTCTTAAAAGATAAGGAATAATGACCTGCATAAGTGAAGGAGCATTTACATATCCAAGGATCCTGTTTGAAAGGACAAGTCCTGATATAAGAAGGTCTTTTTCGTATATATCAGGATGGACTGCAATATAGCCAATCCTTTCTCCTGGAATAGAAAGATCTTTTGAGAATGATGTAACAAGAATACTCTCTTTGTAATATCTAAATACATCAGGAACAGAAACCCCATATGTTATTTTTCTATATGGTTCATCAGATACGAGATATATAGGCTTTCCAAATTTTTTGCTGTAATAGTTAAGAAGTTCTGCAAGCTCTTTTATCTCTTTTTCTCTGTATACCCTTCCTGTAGGATTGTTTGGTGAATTTATAAGCACAGCTTTTGTATTTGATGTTATGGCAGCATCTATTGCTTCTATATCTAAGGAAAAGTCCTCCTTTGTCTTTACCTTTTTTGCTATTCCTCCATGATTACTTACATAATACTCATACTCCACAAAATATGGTTTTGGAAATATTACCTCTTCACCAGGATCAAGAATTGTCTTGAACACGACATTTAATCCTCCTCCAGCTCCAACTGTCATAATAATGTCATCAGCAGAAAATCTGTGTCCTCTTTCCTCTTTCAGATAAGATGCAACTGCTTTTCTCGTCTCATAAAATCCTGCATTTGACATATATCTGTGTATTCCTGGTTTTTTTATTACCTGAACTATGATCTCTTTTAATTTATCTGGAGGTTCAATGTCAGGATTTCCAAGACTAAAATCAAAGATCTCTTTTTCTTTTTTTAAATCTTCAGCTTCTTCAAACATCTTCCTGATCCAGGAAGAAGATTCTATTGCACGAATTATCTTTTTTGATATCACTTTTTTACTCCTTTTTATTTTTTTGGTATTATGCAAAACTGAAAAAATGGTCAACACAAGAAAAATAATATGGATTATCTTTTCATTTGCAATATTTCTTTTTACTGTCCTTTTTGCTGATCTTTCTCCTGAAAACCCAAAGATAACAAGAACATTTTCAGTCTGTCTTCTCATGTCACTTCTCTGGATAACAGAAGCTGTTCCTCTTCCTGTTACTTCTCTTATCCCTGTCGTGCTTTTCCCTTTTTTTGGAATAATGGATGGAAAAAAAACTGCTTCTCTTTATTTTAACAACATAATCTTCCTTTTTCTTGGTGGATTCATTATGGCACTTGCTATGGAAAAGTGGAATCTTCACAGAAGAATAGCTCTCAGGATTATCCTTACTTTTGGTTCTGAATACAGAAAGCTTCTTTTTGGTTTTATGCTTGCCACTGCGTTTCTTTCCATGTGGATATCAAATACAGCAACAGTTATGCTTATGACTCCAATTGCTATGGCAGTAATATCCAGACTTGAAAAGGATGCTAAGAAATTTCCTGTAGCACTCCTTCTTGGTATAGCATATTCTGCATCAATTGGTGGAATTTCAACACTTGTAGGAACTCCTCCAAATGCTATATTTGTAAAGATCTTAGAGATATCTTTTCCAGAAATCCCAGAAGTAACATTTTCCTCATGGTTCATATTTGCATTTCCAATAAGCCTTATCCTTTTCCTTTTTACCTGGCTTCTTCTTTTTTTCCTATACTGTCCAAGAAATGAGAAAAAAATAGAAAAGAGGATATTTCTAGAGGAATATAAAAAACTTGGTCCTATGAGATATGAAGAAAAGGTTGTAGCTTTTCTTTTTTCTCTTCTTGCAGTTATGTGGCTTACAAGAGCAGATATAAAAATAGGAAATTTTACTTTTCCTGGATGGTCATCTCTTCTTCCACATCCAGAATTTATTGATGATGGAACAGTAGCTATATCAGTTTCTATCCTGCTTTTTTTTATACCGTGCAGAAAAAAAAGAGAAACTGTCATGGATTGGGAAACAGCAAAAAGACTTCCATGGGGAATAGTCCTTCTTTTTGGAGGAGGTTTTGCCCTTGCAGAAGGTTTTAAACAATCAGGTCTTTCTTCCTGGATAACAGAAAGATTTTCTCATATAAACCTCCCTATTCCTCTTACAATAGTCCTTATATGTATTGGAGTAGCTATTCTTACTGAATTTGCATCAAATACTGCTTCTTCTCAGGTCGTCCTTCCTGTTATGGCAAGTCTTTCAAAAGCAATTGGAGTAAGTCCTTTTCTTACAATGGTTCCAGCAACGATTTCTGCATCATGTGCATTTATGCTTCCTGTTGCAACTCCACCAAATGCAATAATCTTTGGAACAAACAGACTAACCGTATGGGATATGTTTAAAACTGGTATATTTATTGATCTTGCAGCTGTATTTGTTATAACAGTTTTTAGTCTTATCTACTTTAGATAATCCAGTAGTATTTTGGATACTCTTTTTTTCTGCATCTTTTCATTGTTTCTGGAAGAAAGTCTGAAATGTCCTTTGCTGTAATTCCATCTTCTCCTTTTTCTGAAGCTGCTATATCTCCTGAAAATCCATGTATGAATACTCCCATCCTTACAGAATCCTGAAAAGACATTCCCTGACCAAAAAGTGCAGAAATCGTTCCTGTAAGGACATCACCAGAACCTGCTGTTGCCATACCAGGATTTCCTGTCATATTTATAAAGATCCTTCCAGAAGGAGTTCCTATAAGGGAATGTGCTCCTTTAAGGACTATTATTGCTTTAAGTTCTTTGCATGTATCTTTCAGGATCTCTATCTTTTTCAGATCTATTTCAGAAACAGTCTTTTTTGTTATCCTTGACATCTCTCCTGGATGTGGAGTAAGAACTGTTTCTGCCTTCCTGTTTTTGACTACAGAAAGATCTTTTGATATAGCTGTAAGACCATCACCGTCTATCAGTATAGGTTTTTCTATCTTTTCTACAAGCTCCATTACAAGCCTTTGTGTCTCTTCATTAAGAGAAAGACCAGGTCCAATTACTACCATGTCTACTCTTTCTGAAAGCTGAAGGAGTCTTTCTTTATTCTCTAAGGAAAGAGTCCCTTCTTTTGTTTCAGCCTGTGGATGAAATACTATTTCTGGACCTAATGTTGCTATATATGGTGCAACAGACTGTGGACATGCAAGCCTGCTATATCCTCCTCCTGCTTTAAGAAATGAATAGGATGAAAGGAATGGTGCTCCAAAATAGTTTCTTGCCCCTGCAATAAAAAGCACTTCTCCAAATGTTCCTTTATGTCCTGTCTTTATCCTTTCTGGAATAGGAATCGGCTCATTTATCTCACACATTATACTTTCATCTTCATAAAGTGATGGAGGAAATGAGATATGTGTTACATAAAGCTTGCCACAGAGTTCATATCCTGGATAAAGTATGTTTCCAATCTTTGGAAGACCAAAAGTTATCGTAAGATTTGCTTTTACAGCAATTCCCATAACTTTTCCTGTATCTCCTGAGACACCAGATGGAATGTCTATGCTTACAACATATTTTCCACTTTCATTTATAGCCCTTATTACATCTCTGTATATTCCTTCTACTTCTCTTGAAAGCCCTGTCCCAAATATTGCGTCTATTATAACATCACATCCCTTGATCTCATCTTTTATGTCATCAACAGATGAAACTTTCTTTACTGAGATAGGCAATCTCTTTATTATCTCAAGATTCATTCTTGCTGCACCTTTAAACTTTTCTGGATCACCGATAATAAAAATCCTTACATCTGAACCATTTGAGTGAATTTTTCTTGCAACAACAAATCCATCTCCTCCATTGTTTCCTATTCCACAAAATACAGCAAATCTTTTCCTTATATCCTTCAGTTCACTTAATATTGCAAAATATGAAGCCTGTCCTGCATTTTCCATAAGTATCTCTTCTTTTATTCCAAATTCATCTGAAGCCCTTTTATCTAACCTCCTCATCTCTTCTACATTACAAACCTTCATCCTTCCCCTCCTTTTTAGAGTCCTTGAAGTATAACAAAATAAACTTGACATAGAAAGACAGTTAAAGGATATTGAAAAAGATGGAAAGATTTGGACCTTTTGATGAAGGCGTAATCCCTGTCCATTCAGTTGATATACCTGTAGTTGATCCTAATAATCCTGAAAATTTTAAGATACTCAGCTTTCCTGTCCAATCTCAGTCAGCAGATATAATAACAATACTCGTTCCTGCTAAATACATAGGAACAATTCAGTCAATTTCAAAAAATAATAAAATTTCAGAAATAAGATTTTACTCTGATACCCTTCTCTTTATTGGAGAAGGGATAATCCTTTCTGCTTCAAGGATAAAAACAGGGCCTGAAAAAGGAAATTACCTTATAGAACTAAAGATCAAATAATTATCTTTGCATCAACGACCCAAATTCCATAAGGATTTAAAATAACAGGATTCAGATCCATCTCCTTTATTTCAGGAAATCTTATACAGAGAGAAGAAACTTTTATCATGAGTTCTACGACTTTCTGGATCTCAGTCTCTTTTAAGTTATCTGATACCTTTGTCTTTCTGAAGACATAATATGCCTGATCCCTGTTAAAAGGAACAAGAATTTCTTCTATATCACCATATAACTCTACATCCTCTCCTCCTTTTCCAACCAGAAGTATATGACCAAACTTTTCATCTTTTTTTACTCCTATAAATATCTCCTCTCCTTCTTCTATCATTTTCTGAACAAGGACAGCCCTTACATCCTTTTTTATCATCTCCTTGTATGCTTCAAAAAGCTCTCTATAACTTTTTATCCAAACTTTTATAAGTCCTTTTTTCTTTTTATGAATCCCTCCTTCTGCTTCTGCTTTTATGCAAACAGGAGGTCTTAGTCTCTCAAATGCATCTCTTAGTTCAGATTCATCTTTTATTTTTACTGTTTCAGCAACAGGAATACCTGCAGCTTTTATAATCTCAAATGCATCCGAAAAGAGATAATCTTTCCCTTTTGAATTTTCTATTATTTCCCTTATCTTTTCTTCCTTCTTTATTTCATAAATATCTGGTTCTTTTTTTGCCATCTCTCTTATGGCTTTATATTCCATACATAAACCAAGAGAACAAAAAGCCCTGTCAGGATGTTTAAAGACTGCTACAGGAGAATCCTTTGTAAAATTTTCTGCATCTTCTTCGTTATAATATCCTATAACCCAGGAAAGGACAGGTTTTTTTACAGATCTTTCCTTTACTACAGAACTTATTGTTTTCAGAGTAGGAATCCCATTTATACAAAATATTATATCCACTGAATCATCTTCAATCATACAGTTCAATGCTTCTGTATATACCTTTTTATATCCATGTCTGAAACTTGCTGACATAATGTCCACAGGATTTGAAGGACTGTAATATGGAGGATATATCTGAGAAATTCTTCGTAGGGTAGATTCAGAAAGTTCTGAAAGCTCAAAACCATACTTTTCAAGTGAATCAAGACAGATTATCCCTGCTCCTCCAGAAGGTGTTATGATTCCAACCCTCTTTTTGTCTGGTATGTGTATCTTTTTTGAAAGCATGTAGATCACATCTTCCAGCTTTTCTGTTGAGTCTGTTAGAATCAGACCTAAGCCAAAAAAGAAGGCTTTATATACTTTATAATCCTTTGCAATTGCTCCAGAATGAGAAACAACAGCTTTTTTTGCTTTTTCTTCCCTTCCTGATTTAAATATGACAATCGGTTTCTTATGTCCCTTTTCTTTTATTACCTTTTTAAACAATTCTGGTTCTTTTAGCTCTTCAATATGAACAGCTATAAGCTGTGTCTGATCATCTTCAAGAAGTTCTGAAAGAAGTTCAGGAAAGTCTATGTCACATCCATTCCCTATGTCTATTGCTTTTCCTATGGGAAGAGAAGAAAATCCTTGAACAAAAAGTCCTGATTGTCCAATAAATGAGACTGGCATAACTTTTGAGGATACAAAGACAAAGGAAGTCGTAAAATGAGAAAAATAATTTACGACTCCCATAGAATTTGGTCCCAAGATCCTTATTCCATATTCCTTTGAAATATCCTCAAGCTCTTTCTGAAGTCTTTTTCCTTTTTCATCAGATTCTGCAAATCCATCACTTATTATAACTGAAATCTTTATCCCTTTTTTTGCACACTGCTTCAGGATATCAGGAACAATTTCTCTTCTTACCATTATCACAGCAAGCTCAGGAATATCAGGAATTTCTTCTACTTTCCTGTAGCACTTGTATCCCAGTATCTCTTCTGCTGAGGGATTAACAGGATATATCTTCCCTTTATAACCAAAATCTATCAGAATCTTTAAAGGATTTAGTGTCTCAGTCCTTCTTGAAACACCAATAAGAGCTACAGAAGATGGAGAACAAAGAGATTTAAGCAAACTCATCTTATTCAGGTTCAAGACTTATAATCTTTGCTACTTTTTTTTCTAACTTCCCTACCTCTTCCACAATAATGTCCACATATTTCCTGTTAGGGTCTTCTTTTGGCATTTTTTTACTCAATCTTCTTGCAAATCCTCCTATAACCGTAAGAGAATTTCTGAGTTCATGAGCAACCCTGTTTGCCATCTTTCCCATTGCAGCGTGTCTTTCCATTTCTAAAAGTTTTCTATGTGTTTCTTCAAGCTGCCTAGTCCTTTCTTTTACTTTTTTTTCAAGCTCCTGCTGAGATATATATACCTCATCATAAAGCTGAGATATTTTTATAGCTATCCCTATCTCATTGGCAACTATATATATTGCATCGCTGTATCTTACATGAAAATAGTTTTTCCTTTTTGAAGCAGTTACCAAAATTCCTATTACTTTATCTTCTACCATTATAGGGGTAAAGGCAAAAGAGTTCATCGTATTTGGAACTATAAGGTGATCTTTATCCTGTATCTCGTCTATGTCATTCACAATTACTATCCTTTTTTTTTCAAAACATCTGATTGCATATGGATCTTTAAGTTGTCGGTTTTCTATCTTTTCTATAAATCCTTTTTCTAATCCAACACAGCTTTCTACTTTTACATGATTATTTGTGCTTATAAGGAGTATTGCACAAAGATCAAATTTATATTCTTTTATGAGGAGCCTGATGATCCCTTCTAAGACATTTTGAAGATGAAGGTGTGATGAAACAAGTTTTGTTATTTCAAATAATATTCTTAACTTCTTCCTGTTTTCTTTATACTTCCTTTCTAATTCATCAATCTGGCTTAAGAGGCTTTTAAATACCATGTAAAATTAGTAACAATTTAGAGCAAATAAAGTCAATAAAAAAAAAGAAGGGCTGATCTTAAAGATCAACCCTTCTTTTAAGGCGGCACCCGGATTCGAACCGGGGAATAGCGGTTTTGCAGACCGCCGCCTTAACCACTTGGCTATGCCGCCTTTTTTAAGCGGGAAACGGGACTTGAACCCGCGACCACCACGTTGGCAACGTGGTGCTCTACCCCCTGAGCTATTCCCGCTTTCGCTTATATTTTACCTCAGAATCCTTTTTCCTGTCAAATAGTTTTTCCTCTTGCAAATACATGGAAAATTTTATAATTAAGAAAAACCATGTTTTTTAGAATTGCAGAAAGGAGAATAAAAGAGGCACAG
>Ga0190326_1000008_pt1 | contig 34955 bp, 53 predicted proteins | sample 4870111112_MG_FD_165049 | JGI IMG/M metagenome (GOLD analysis project Ga0190326, IMG submission 165049) | Hydrothermal vent sediment bacterial communities from Southern Trench, Guaymas Basin, Mexico - 4870-11-11-12_MG | ecosystem: Environmental > Aquatic > Marine > Hydrothermal vents > Sediment ... | reverse complement strand
GCCGGGTTCTGAACCCGGTTCAAATCCAAGAGCATAGATTAAAATTATATTTCTTATATTATGTATGATGATTCTACCTCGCCATGGCGAACCCCCTTAGGGAAGGCATCAATTTTGATAATTAATTAAATATAAAAATATATTGTTAAAAGTTTTTATGCCCAAACTTATCATTAGGCAATAATGGAGTTAATTAGGGACATCAGTGAGGAACTCGTTAGTTCTTACATCGATTACGCAATGAGTGTAATTGTTGGAAGAGCTTTACCAGATGTAAGAGATGGACTAAAGCCTGTTCAAAGGAGAATCCTTTACACGATGTACGAAATGGGATTAAGGCACGATAAACCTTATAGAAAATGTGCAAGAGTCGTTGGAGAATGCTTTGTTAAAGGAACACTCATATCAACACCTAAAGGTTTAGTTCCAATTGAAGAACTTCAAGTAGGAGATTTAGTTTACACTCAAAAAGGTGTTGGAGTCGTAAAAGAACTGTACATAATGCCTAAGCAAGAACTTATCGAGATAGAGCTTGAAAACGGGCTAAAAAACATTTGTACAAAAAAACAGATGTTTAAAGTATTAACACCAGAGCTTAAATTCGTATGGAAGAAAGCTGAAGAGCTAAAAGAGGGAGATTACATAGTTCTAAGAGCTATTTATCCTAACATTTCAGATTATGTCGAAGTAAATGGAATAAAACTCGATGAAGACTTAGCTTATATTTTAGGCTATTTTCTCGCAGATGGTTGGATCGATAGAAATAGATACAAAAGGTTAAGCTTTGCCGCTGATGAGAAGACATTTGAAAGATTATTGAACGTTTTAAAGAGAAGACTTAATGTTAAGCCAAGTATTAGCAAAAGAGGAAAAGTAACAATAGTACGTATAAACTCAACGGTAAGCAAGAAAATCATAGAAGCTTTTGGACTTGAAAACAAATATTCTACAACAATTAGAATTCCTTGTGCAATATTTAAATCACCTAAATCTGTTGTATATGCATTTATAGCTGGATTTTTAGATGGAGATGGATATATTCATAAATCAAGAAAAGTTATAAACCTCAGTTCAACTTCTGAAATTTTCATAGATCAACTTCAAGTTTTACTATTTAGTTTAGGAATAGTTTCAAGCAAAATCAAATCCAGAAGGAATATCTATTCTCTTGAAATTAGGAGTATTTACTTCAATGAACTCATTAAAAATATAAGACCTTTTAGTGTTAAAGCTAAAGATATTGAAATCTCAAATTCCATTAAGAGATCAAAGTTGGAAGAAATTCCATTTTTGGGATCTTTCATTATAAGTGAATTTAGAGGAAAACATCTCGCAAAAGATGGATCAAAATTCAGATATGGCATTAAATACAAAACTGGAATAAAGATTAAATATCACAGAAATTTAATTAACGACTTCAGACTATATAGGTCTGCAGCTAAAGAGCTTGGAATTTATGAAAAACTTGGATCTAATTTATTCTCATTCTTAAGGGATGTACTTGAGAAAAACATATACTTCATAAGAGTGAAATCTATAAAAAAAGCTAAAGAAGAAGTCACATATGATATTCAAGTTGAATCAGAGCATGAATTTATAGCAAATGGCATGATTGTTCACAATTGCTTAGGTAAGTATCACCCACACGGAGACCAGCCAGTTTACGAAGCTCTCGTAAGGATGGCACAGGACTTTGTCATGAGGTATCCGTTAATTGATGGACAAGGCAACTTTGGAAGTATAGATGGCGATTCCTCGGCTGCAATGCGATACACGGAATGCAGACTTACTAAATTAGCAGAGGAGCTACTAGCAGACATAGATAAAGACACAGTGGACTTTCAGCCAAATTTTGACGCTACGCTTAAAGAACCAGTTGTTTTGCCTGCTAAAGTTCCGAATCTGTTGATAAACGGTAGCACTGGCATAGCAGTTGGAATGGCTACAAATATACCACCACATAACTTAGTTGAAGTCTGTAACGGAATAATTGCATACATAAAGAATCCAAACATAACGATTGAGGAATTAATGGAATACATAAAAGGGCCAGATTTTCCAACTGGAGGGATAATTGTTGGCAGAGATGGAATACTTGAAGCTTACAAGACTGGAAAAGGAAGGATTATTTTGAGAGGAAAAGTAGAAATTGAAGGAAAGAGAATTGTAATAAGAGAAGTCCCCTACCTCGTAAACAAGGCAAAGTTAGTTGAAAACATAGCAGAGCTTGTAAAAAATGGAAAATTAGAGGGTGTTAGGACAATAAGAGACGAATCGGATAGAGAAGGGATAAGAGTAGTAATTGAGTTAAAAAATGAGAAATTTGTAAAAGACGTATTGAGAAAGCTGTATTCACTCTCAAATCTTCAAACGACTTTTAGCATAATAAATCTGGCATTAGTTAACAATGAGCCAAAGATTCTCAACTTAAAGGAGTTGATTGAGTGTTATGTAAATCATCGAAGGGAGGTTGTAAGAAGAAGGGTAAAATTCGAATTGAAAAAAGCTGAAGAGAGACTACATATAATTGAGGGGTTTATGACAATTTTCAAAGATCTGGAGAACGTTATAGAACTTATAAGGAGATCTAAATCTCCTACTGAAGCTAAAGAAGCTCTAAAAACCAATTACAACTTAAGCGATATACAGGCAGATGCCGTTTTATCTATTAGACTGCATAAGTTGACATCTATGGAAGTAGAGTTGATTAAAAAGGAATATAACGAGCTAAAAGAAAAGGTTTCACAATACAAGAGAATTCTCGCTAATGTAAAAGAAATAGATAAGATAATAATCGATGAACTTGAAGATTTGAAAAGGAGGTATGGCGATGAGAGAAGGACGGAAATAGTAGATGAAGATAAACTACTATACGAAACCGTCGTAAAAAGGAATAATGCTGTAATACTTCTAGATGGAAAAGTTAAAAAAATAAGCATAGATGAATTGGAATCAATCAACTATGCTGAAAAGATTGCTTTTTGTGATTCGTCTGAAAAGCTATTGATATTTACAGAAAATGGTCAGGCCTTTTGGATTGAAGTGGGAGAGATAACTAAGATGAGTATAAACGTAAGTAATTTGATCGATCTAAAAGATGATAGAATCGTTGATATGTTTTGCGTTGATTCGTTCGATGATAGAACTGTTGTAATAGTTAGTCCAGAAGGTTACGTAAAGAGGGTTAAATTATCTGAATTTGAAAACGCAAAAAGACATGGAATAAAGGCTTCAGTATCAAAGATCGCATTTGCAAAGTTGATTGAAGATAGCAGTGTATTAATAGCAACGAAAAGGGGTTACGGCTTAAGGCTTAAAGTAGATGATATACCGATTTACAGTAGAAACTCAAGAGGAGTAATCGGTATAAGGTTAAGAGAAGGTGATGAAATTTCCTACGTTTCAGCAAGGCGTGGAAAATACTTAGTTACCGTTACAGAAAATGGATACGTTAAGAAAACGAGAATTGATGATATCAGATTTATGAATAGGGGTACAATGGGAACCGTTGTACACAACGTAATTAAGACCACTGGAAACGTAATCTTTGCAGAGATATGCGATAAGGGCAAGCTTATAATTTTTGAGGGAAATAGGTGCAAAGTAGTAGATTTAGCCGATATTCCCATTATGGATAGAAATGAAAAAGGTAATAAAATAGCATATAAAGCTTTTAACGCCGTTGTAGTGGAGAGGTGATATGTTGAGAGAAGCTACAAGGTTGTCTAACATTTCGACATCTCTAATTAGAAAGATGTTTGAAGTAGTTGAAAGAGCTAAAAAAATGGGAGTAGATGTAGTTAGCTTGACTATTGGTGAACCAGATTTTGATACACCCATAGAAGTTATTGAAAAAGCTTACGAAGCCATGAAAAAAGGGTATACGCATTACACCTCTAATATGGGAATAGAAGAGCTTAGGGAAGTTATAGCTGAAAGATATGGAGTTTCAATAGACAATGTGATGATTACGGCTGGTGCAAGTGAAGCGTTGCTAAACGCATCTTTAGCATTTATAGAAGAGGGTAGCAGAGTTATAATACCTTCACCAAACTTTTTAAGCTATTTTACCTATGCAAAGATCTGCAAAGCAAAGACAACTCAAATAAAAACTCACGAAAACGAGTTCAAAGTCGATGTAAATGAGTTTTCAGAGGTCATTAGCAGAGATGTCAGTGTGATATTTTTAAACTATCCAAACAATCCGACTGGAGCAGTAATGGATAAAAAAGACTTAAGAGAAATCGCTGAAATAGCTAAGGATTACGATGCAATAGTTATAAGTGATGAGATTTACGATGAGATTTACTACGATGTAAAACCGGGAAGCCTAGCTGGTTATGAAAACGTAATAGTAATTAACGGATTTTCAAAATCCCTCGCAATGACTGGATGGAGGATAGGTTACGTAATTGCTGAAAGAGATTTAATGGATTCGATGTTAAAAGTTCATCAAGTAAACGGTGTTTGTGCTCCAGCTTTTGCTCAGAAAGCGGTTGCAGATGTAATTTCTGAGGGATTATTTGATAAACTTGTTAAAAAAATGGTTTTAGAGTTTAGACGTAGAAGGGATTATTTGTATTCAGAACTTAAAGAGTTCTTTGAGGTAGTAAAACCTGAGGGGGCTTTTTACATGTTTCCAAAAGTTAACGAGGATTGCGTCGAATTCACTGAAAAACTTCTGATGAGGGGTGTAGCCGTAACTCCGGGTGTTGCGTTTGGAGATTGGAATGAGAAATACATAAGGATTAGCTATGCTACTTCAATGGAGAATTTGAAAAAAGCTGTGGAAAGGATTAGAGAATTCTATGAAGATAAGAAAACTTAAGAGAGAAGATGTAAGAGATGCAGTCAGAATACTCCTACTATTTTTTGAGAAAGTTTTTTATAGGATATTTGGAGATTTAGAACTTGCAAGAGAACTCTTCTTCGAATACTTCGAGGAAAACACAGATGGTTGCTATGTTGCAGAAGAAGAGAGAATCGTTGGATTTGCATACACTTCATCGAAAAAACAAGATTTTGGAAAGTTCTTTAGGAGAAAACTGGGATTCGTGAAAGGTACTAAAATAGGTTTATTACTTTCATACATCTGTCCAAAACCTAAGAGAGATGAATTAGTCATAAACTTCTTAGCGATTTCACCACTTAGAATGGATGAAAGGATTTGTTTATCACTATTAGAAAAGATCGCTGAGGATGCCGTTAAAGATAAAAAGAAAAGAATAAAGTGCTTGATTTCAATCGAAAACGAATTGTTAGATACTTATACTGATTTTGGATTTAAGATCAAAAAAGTCTTTGACAGTAGATTTGCTGAAAAGAATTTTGGTGTCAGAGTTTGGAATCTAATGGAGTTAGAATTATAAATAATCTATGACTTCAAGCATGATTGAATAACTTTATTGGTATTCGATATAATAAGTTTTTGAATTAAAATTATTAATAATGAAGTGGGATTAAATCACTACTGCGATCTTGACGATTTTAATTTTAATAATTAAATTATAAAAAGGATAAGAAGAGTGTCCAATCTATTAACCACAAATCTCATAAATCTTTAAAGATTAAAAGGATAACAAGAGCAAAAGTTAAAATACGTTCCCTATTGCGGGGGTTGCCGAGCCAGGAAAAGGCGCAGGGCTTAAGACCCTGTCCCGTAGGGGTCCGCGGGTTCAAATCCCGCCCCCCGCATGATTTCAGAGTTCTTAATCAGTTTAACGAATTTATTAAACGTTTAGAGCTTTCACATATCTCAGACCAAGAATTGAAAGCGTATAGATCCGACATTCAAAGCTTTCTTGGGGCTTGTTCATACCGATTAAATGATGACCGCATAATTATTTATATAAACAAATTAAAAGAAGATTATGAACCTAAAACAGTCCGAAATAAGCTAATTCGGATTAGAAAATTTCTCAAATTTATCAATCATCCACTTGCCGAGGATATTCAAGTTCCAAAACTACCAAAGCGAAGAAAAAACGTAATCAAGATCGAGCATATTAGAAACTTGCTAAACGAGGTTGAAAAATTGAGAGAGCCTTATAGATCGAGATTGAGATGTGCTGTTTTATTGTCAGCAACGTCGGGCTTAAGAGCTGAAGAGCTGTATAAACTCTGTTTGAAAGATATTGATGTTGAGAACAGGGTTATTAGAGTTAGAGCTGAGATCGCCAAAGATTTCGAAGATCGAATTACCTTCTTCTCTGAGGAGGCTAAAGAAGCGTTAGTAGATTATCTTAACTTTGTCGAAAATCAATTTTATGTTTTTTCGAAGAAATCTTTGAATTATCATCTTGGCAAGTTGAACACGAATTTGAGGATTAAGCACATGCGAAAATTCTTTTCTCAGCAGTCAGACCGCTTGGGTATGCCTACTGCCGTGAAGAAGATCCTGATGGGTCACAGCTTGAGAGGAGACGTCGATCTAAGCCATTATGACTTTCAAGATGAGGAAGAATTAAAAAAGATATACGATAAATATTGGAGAGATTTTAGGATTTTAGGCTAAACCTGCAAGTTTTTAACATGCTCGAACATATCTCTAAGCTCTCTTTCGTATCTCTCCGTTACAATCTGCTCTAAGTTTCTCTCGAAGTTCAAGCAGTCTTCAGCAGACATTTCGTCAATCTCAGCTTCAATCGTTTCCTCAATACTCCATACTTTCTCTTTCCATTCTGATAATTTTAGAATAAATTTTCTTCTCTGTGTTTCGTATTCGTTCAATTCTACACTATTTTGCAGTTTTCCGTTGTAGTAGCTTAATTCATTCGTTAAATCGTTAAAATCTTCATCTAACTCCTCTATTTTTCTTAAAATGTATTCAGTTGTAAATTCATCGACTTTCCTCTTGATCTTGTCTCTATCAACGGTGATTTCAACGTTCTTAGCGTTTTGCATTACGATTTCGTAGTTAGGACATTTCTGCTCACAGACTACACATTTCCTCGCAAGCTCGTCTATGTTTTTATCCGTGTAAGCTTCAAGCGTTTTTAAACAAGTTATTACAAACTCAGCCTCTTCGAACATTCACATCACCTCACTACTCAGATACAAAAGTGCATTTTCTTGTTATGTGTGCTATAACCTGATCGTTTTCGTCTAAGAGTTTTAAGCTGAATTCTGCACCATCAGCTGGTAATTGATAACTACCTACTGGTAAAGCACGAATGTATCCCTTAACACCAATTGTCCTATTTACAGTATTTGAATGGATGGTCTGTCCATCTATTTCAATTACAACTTCGGTAATCGTTTTTGTAGTCTTGCTCAAGTTATAAACATCTATTACATCATCGCTAATCTGCTGATTTGAAGTAAATTTTAAAGAACCATCTGATTGTACTGCTGACTTCAATTGTGAAAATAGCAATGATATAGACATAAGAGTATCTGGTAGCTCGAATGTTTTCTGTTCGCCTGTAATCAAATCATAATAGTTCAATGTTAAATTGGAACTATGTAAAATTCCAAAAATATTTGCTATCAAATTATAGACCAAATCTCTCTGTAACCATGAGTTTTCGGTTATTATAATTGATGGATATGTTGCACCATGTGCCTTCAAAAGCATGTAAGCTCTTCCATCTTTTTTTACGATTGGTATTATGTTGCTATCACCCTCTCCATCGTTTATGTTTGTTAGATCATAGTAGTATACAGTCTCATTCGCTTTAGCAACTAAAATGCTTGATGGCAGATTGTAGCCAAATAAGACAATATCAGCAATTATATCTGCTGAAGCGGTCATACTTGAGAGAGCAAGACCTTGTATTGGATTTTGACCTAGGTTTATGTGATGAAAGCAATTCCAAATATCATTGTTATAGCTGTTAGCTATCGCATATGGTCCCTCATCTCTCCAGATCGTAGAATGACAAGCATTTTCAGGTTTATCTACCACTCTAAAGACTTTCTTAATATTTTTAGCAAAATCAGCATTATAAGGACGAGTTTCATCTAAATCCAAGCAAAATACAAGTGGAACATCAGTGAATATAACTTCTGGCGGTTCTCCGTAAACAGCTCGGTATGGATCCGTATCTGCATCGCTTGCAAGCTTATACTTGAAAAGTGGTTGCTTGAAGCGGTAATATCCAACTGAGGTTTCAGGCTTCTTTCTTAACCATTGTGTGAAAATGTATTCTTTGTTTGGTGCACAAGTCCACCATACTGGACCTGCGTTTGTTACACCGCATCCTGTGCCAGATCTCAACACATCAAATAAATTTTCATCGACATTCGTTATGCAGTGTCCTTCTTTTATCGTTTCTGAAAGCTCATTTTTCAACTTAAATTCAACTAGGAAGCTGTCGTCCTTGTAAACTACACTCCGTATCATAATTGCTTAAGCTGAATTAGACTTTAAAAATGAAAGTCATGGGTAAACTCCTTCAACTTCAAAGACATCGTTGTAAACTGGCTCGGCATCTGGATTTTTCATAGATAGTTTAAATTCTATAGTGTCTCCCTCACAAGTTGTTATATCTAAGGCATACGTGCCGTGATCAGTCGATGTTACTCCTATGAGATTCCATTCACCATTATTAATTCTGTATTCAATTTTCAATTTTCCGCTTCCATTTGTATTTTGTTGAAGATCGTAGGAACACTTTGTAAACCTTGCACAGCCAGTGTAACTCAGAACTTTCTTTTCTACCCAATCATCCTCGTTCACTGATGAGACTCTATCATTGTCTGATATTTTGATGACTTTAGCCTTAGAACTATTGACACCTTGATTGTCGTAGCTGTTTGATTTGCCTGCGAGAGCTTGAGCTTCCGACGAAGCTAAACCCATGCTATCATAGCAACTCGTCTCTCCAACCAAAACGAATGCTAAAACTCCAACAAAGCCCTGATTGTCGTAGCTTTCAACTGAAGGCATCCAATCAATCGCATCCCCTTGAGCCATGCTAAAGCCCATACTATCGTAAGTTTCAGACTTAACAGAATCTCCCCAAGCTCTCTCTTTTGATTCTGCAAAACCCATGCAATCGTAATTTTCAGTTTTCCCAATGAGAGCTTGAGCTTTTGACTCTGTAAGTCCTTGATTATCAAATCCAGATGATTTTGGATAAAGAATAATGACATCACCCTTAACTCCTCCTACCTTCACCTGATTAACAATGTATCGTAGCTTCTCCTTGAACCAAGCTCTAAACTCCTCTGAGTATAGTTTACATCTTAATTCTTCGTCATAGGTATTGAGAACTGGAACAACTACAACGAAATTAGCTGGCTCGGGCTCAAGGATGAACAAGTTGTCGGGTATAAATGGTATGTTTCTGTAGTCTTCATCTCTAAGCTTTGCGTAGAATTTGATCACTTGTAGTATGTCATCTTTCGTTCCACAGCTGAGATATTTCTTGAATTCAACGAATAATCTTGCTCTCAGGTCTTCATCTGATTCTCCTTGCTGTCGAGTTACGTTAAACAGCTTGGCGATATAGTCAAGTGATTTTCCCTGAGCTGTCTCAACAAAATGAGCATTTCTAATGTCTTCAAGGACTTTCTCAAGCTCGTCAAACCCGGTTGCAATAATAGCGATGATTTTATAGTTATTTGAGTCTGGATCTTTTCTAAATGCCGTAGAAAGTAGCTTAATTAGCCTATCTGCGGACATTTCAGACCACCGTTATTGTTATAGTTCCAGCTTGGGCTTTCTCAGTCTCTGCAATTGCTATTGACTGTCCAAAACTGTTTATCGTATTAGTTCCATCGGTTGCTTCTAAGCTTACAATATCATCGACACCTTCAACTTGTAGGATCACTTTAGCTAAATCCGAGAAGTTCACATCTTCGCCGATGTGGAGACTATTGATGTAATTGGCTATAGCGTTCTGGACATTACTCTGAACTTCTGAAACATTGTAACCCTCTAAAACCTTGATTTGAGCATTGACGTCAATCGATTTGGTTGTAGGTCTTTGCCATTCGACTGGAATTCCTGCAGGACGAACGTCTTCAATAGTTTGACTTATCCCATCGTCTGGTCCACCAGCGATAGTAACTATGACTTTATGATTTGCCAAGTCTTCTTGGACATTGACATCCGTAACTCCCCCTATTTGCAGTAAAGCCGATTTAATCGAATGTAACGTCGCTTTAGCGTAAGGAGCGTATTTTATAGCTCTGTAACGTAATTCTTCATCAGTTTCAGCATCTCTTCCTCCAGTTGTTGGCTCTGGATTTGTGATTGATTCAATACCACTTATTGGGTCCACGAGTTTAGTTATAGTGTTGGCTGCAACATTGCCTTGTGATCCGGATTCAACTGCTTCTATAGGAACATCGACATATGTTGTAGCTCCGGGCAGGATTGCATCATGTGTAGTTCTAAACACTACCGAGCCATCCTGTGTTGCAACCCTCGTTCCCTTAGGTATGTATATCTCAAACCACGTCTGCCCAGATTTTGAAAATCTAACGTATCCCTTAGCTCTCGTCGCTTGTTTTCTTCTTATTCCTAATAAAGCTACAACTCTATCCAAGCTTTCACCAGTTGCAAACTGAACGAATCCAGAATAGTAAATATCCTCCGCAAGCTGCCATAGTTCATCTTCCCTCTTCGCCACGATTTCAAGGAATCTGAGCAGTCGAGAATTTTCACTAAGATCTATGTCATCACCAAGTTCCTGTTTTGCCAGAAGCTTTAGTTCTTCAAGAATGACGCTGAAGGGCTTAGGTATAAATCCCGAAGAAGTAACGCCGTATTCAGTCATATAACCACCTCAACATCGATTTTTCCATCATCTAAGGTCAAAAACAGCTTGATCTTGACTTTTCTATCAGCATCAGGCTCAGAAATCTCAATCCTATCAATAGACTTGATTTTGCCATAACCAGCGAGGGCTTTGCGAATTTCGTGTTCAATTAGCATCCTGTTGAACCCAGAACGCTTGATTTTGAGCCAGTCAACGCCAAAATCGGGATGAAAAGTATCTGTTCCCTTAACGCATTTAAGAATGTGGATAACATCTTGTTTGATTTTGCCAACACCTGAGACTGTTTCGACTTGCTTTAACTCATTAATGACCAAATCTCCGTTCTCATCGAACTTGAAATCCCAAAGCATGTAAAATTGGATAAGAATAGACTTTAAAACAGTCAAACTTGTGTTAAGTTACCAGTGTATTCAATATCTCCATCTATATAGATTGTTTGAGCTTTTAGTGTTATTTTGTTCTCTTCGAGCTGAATGTAATCTCCATTGCTGTTTTCAAGCTTAGCATTGCCATTATTGTCGATTTTAACCTGAGTTCCTGAGCTGTGCTTGATGATAATCTCATCTGGATTAAGTTTTATTTCGTGTCCAGATTTGTGCAAGATTAAGATCTCATCCTGTTGTAGAGAAGGGATGGAATCCACTTGGGTGTAAACCCCAGCTATGATAATGGCATTATTAATATTAAATCTAAGTAGCTCGTTTACATCTACAGGTTCACGATTCTTCAATTGCTCCTCTAACTCATATTTACTAAACACGACAAGAACGACATCTCCCTCTTTTGGAGCGATAGCGATAACACAATCGTTGAACTTCGGTAATGCTATTGGAACGTCAAACAGTTCAATCTCTTGTCCCTTGATTTTATGTTTGAGCTTGACGTTACATCTGAGTTTAGTTAGATCGACTTGCGTAATGATTCCTAATGCAACTGTTTCCACATCTTCAAGTATATCATCGATTAACTTGCGGATCTTCTCAGCGATCAAACTGCTTTCACCCCTAACTCACTGTAATATTCTTCTCCCCTACAGACGTGCTTATACTCCTTCACCACGAAAACTCCAGATGCCTTGATCGATTCTAGCTTGATAATCGAGTCTTGAGAGGCTTTCCAGCAAAGTAAACATCGGATACGATAGTCAATCTTAGCATTTTCGCTCTCTTCAGGTATAACTTCCATTAGACCCGTTTCTGACGATAAAACAATAGCTTCAACGTCTTTAAACGACTTCTTAACGAGATATCCCATGTTATTTTTCACGTAAGCTGTCCAACCATCTTGATTTAGTCTTTGGAGTGCAACATCTGGAGGAACATTACCCCAATTCTTAGCTATGTTCCCGTTTATGATATTCAAGCACGTCTCAACTATCCGCTTAGGTGAGCCCTTGAATATCATGTCTTTCTGTAGGACCACACCGGGATCCTCGATCTTACCAACTGGAACACCTGCTATTGAAAACATGTCTCTAACAATATTAGCAACGGATGTTCCCTCAGGATACCTCTTTACAACATAACCGCTTTGCCATAGTTGTTTCGTTGAATCTGAAGCTTGAATAACAGTTTTTACATCTGCTCCTTCCCTCTCATCCCAGACTTTGTCAATGGATCCATAGAAGATTATACCGTAATCATCACGATAGCCCGCTTTAAGCTGGATAATCTCTCCCTTCTTAATCTTCGACTTCGAAGAATCTGATAAGTTGTAAATCGCTATTTCGGCTTGTCCTGCTTTGTTATCTGTATCATTTTCGACTACAAACTCAATGTCCAGATCATCAATTATGATCAAGAGAGATCCAATTTGAACCTCAACCCATCTTAACCATTTTTCAGACAAAAACCCACACCTCCGCTGTTTTTTCATCGACTTGCCAAGGTAGAATCGTAAACAAAACTTCGTGCGTCTTTGGGTCTTTGATTTCAAACGGGTTTTTAACCGTCAGTTTTCCTTCAAAGACTATTTCGTTATCTTCTACTCGTCTTATTCTCAAAACTGCGAAGTTTCCTTGGTAGTTCCATCTATAGAATAGTTGATATGCTTCCCCGTTGATCATGACTTTCTGACGTTGTGGATAACCCAACTTTTGATCAAACGGGAGAACATTAACAGTAGTTGGCATGATTATCACGCTCCAAAACCGAATATTCCACCCAAAAATGTAACAATGCTATCCAACCAGCTTTGATTTTCTTGAGGCGGTTCTGGAGCTTGAGGGACTTGTTTAGACTGTGGTGATGTAGCAGTATCTCCACCCGGCGCTTGTGACTCATCGGGTGTAACCTTAAGCTGTGGTAAGCTAACAGTAGCCATCTTAGATTTGGCTACGAGGATTTGCTTGAGGCTGAGAGTTACTTTGTAAGTGTTAATAGATCCTCCTTGAGTTACATGAAACTCTTTCACAACTATATTTTCAAAAACTCCCAACTTGCATACGAATTCCGTTGGTTTTTTACTCTCGTAGAGCTGTTTAATCATTTCTAAGTTGGATTCCTCGATTTCAAGCTGAATCTGGGATTCTGCTGGCTTGTTTATTAAGTGATCTGAAACATCGTAACCCTCTTCGACTTTGTGAGATGGTACATCCTTAGATTCAGTAAGGTCTATAATCTGGGCAACCTTAAGCGGTTGTCCATTAAGCAGGATTTCTTCAGCCATGCTTTAAAAGAATGGAAAAGACTTTAAGAAGTGTTAAGCCACCGCTCAATCAACTTCAAAACGATTGGATAAATCTTTTCGGCTATTTCAGGAGCTTTCTGCTTTATCTTATTGAATACCGTTTTGATTTTATCGGCATCTGGCTTTTCTTGATAGGATTCCACGATTAACTCTTCAATCAGCTTTTTGATCTCGGCATCATCGACTTGCTCGATGATTCTATTTAATCCGTTGCGAATCTTGATCGATTCCGCTTGCAAGATAGTAGAATTAACAACATTACCGTAGATAATCAGTTGCTGAAGGAACGGAGCTTGATTAACGAATTGTTCAGGAGCTTCAACCGCATCTATACCCAAGGCGGTAATCTTGATCATTCCGCCACCGCTACGATCCAAAGTTCTTTGATACTTGATGAATCCCTTCTGTTCAAGATATTCTAAGTGGAAGATTGTTTCTTCAAGTGTTAAGCCTAATTCGTCAGCAATAGCTTTTTCGGATGTCCATGCTCTTGGATGACTCTTCGCTAAATCATAAAGTATCTTTAGAATTGCAGCTCGAACTTCGTGCATGATTCCAATCATTGTAGGAAAATATAAAAGATTAGTAGATTCCATGACTCGCAAACTCCTTCGCAATAATCTTGCGGAGCGTTTTCTCAGCGATCTCTTCTTGTTTTCTTTCGATCACTTTTGCAAGCTTTTTTATATCCTCGTCGCTTCTAATCTCGACTTTATCGAAGTTGATCGGTGAGTTAATGGAAATGCTGATGTTGGACACGGGCTGACTCGTAGTTGCACTCACAAGCTGTGAAGGTGTCGGCGTTATCCTTGTTAACTCGTGAGTAATTTCAGGATTAACCAGCTTTGGAATGTAAGTTACACCTGCTATAAGGTTCTTCACTTCTGGCTTAACGATGTCTGGAATATACTTGATAATACCCGTAAGCTCTGGAAGCTTTGTTGCCTCAAATAACGGCTTAACCCTCAGATACAATTGTTCGAGCCACGATAATTCTGGCTTCTCAACTTTTGGTTTAATGGTCAGCTCTGGAACACTAAGCTTAGGTAAAGCTGGCTTCTCAACTTCAGGCTTGAAAACGGGCTTCTGGATCTTTAGCTTGATAGATCCCTCCTCGTAGAACTTTCTATCGTATTCTGGCTTGCTAACGTAAGGGATGATCTGGGGGTTGATGATGACCTCGCCGAATTCGGCTTCAAGCCGCCTCTTGATCTCTTCTTCATTGGATATCCCTTGTATCTTAAGCGATTTGACATATTCGTATTGCTCTATTGCTTTCTTTCTAATCTCTTCTTCAGTTATATTCCTTCTGAGGAGTTCTTCCTTCTTTTTAGTTTCAACAAGGTGTATTGTCTTTTCTTCAGTCGTTTTCATCGTGAGATACTCAACTACTGTCCTTACTCCCCCAGTTATCAAACCTGCAATCTTACCAATCGGGCTTTTCGTTATGAACTCCCAAGCTTGTTTAACTTTAGCTATAAACTCGTCGATTTTTGTGATTATCCAGCCGATTGTTCTGTCCCATAAGGATTTAATTGCTGTTAAGGCTGAAGACGTAGCCGATCTTAGTCTATCTATATTCCTTATTAATAATATAATAGATCCTACCGGTCCCAAGAGGATGTACTTCAGCGGTCCCATCCTATCGATGGCTTGTTGGATCCAATGTATTGCTCCACCGATGGATTTAGTAAGCCAATCTAAACCTTGACGAAGCTTGTCTATCGTTCCAGTTATCGCATCAATTACTGCTCTCGTTTTTCCTTGTATATCCCACCAATTGTGAACCCATGCATGTTGAAGAAGTAGAATCGCTCCAACGACAGCTCCTATTCCCGCTATTAATGGTAGCAATGGGACTGATAAACCCATCAAACCCACTTGAGCTGTAAATAATGCCCTTGCGAAACCTAAAATAGCACTTATACTTGATTTGAAGCCTTGCACCGCAAGAACTCTTAAAGCTCCTCCTAATGATAGTGTTTCAGCCGAAGTTTGAAGCTCTACAAGACCCAACGTTGCCAAATGCCCAATCAACTCAATTAGCTTGGCTCTGAGTAGTATAGCACCTCCTCCGACAAGCATCAACGCTGTTGAGAATGCAATTCCAACACCTATCGCATTCTGGATCGGCTCTGGCAATTTTGTAAATGCATCGGCTAAAGCTTCAACGAGGTTAACGAATGGTCTTATCAGCGGAACTACAGCCTTGCCGATGTGTGCTCCAACTATCATTAAGCTCGTTTTAAGCCTCTGAAGCTCCACATGTAAAGTTTTCAAAGCTCTTGAGGCTTCTCTCGCCGCAGAGCCTTGAGAGTGTAAAGCCGTATTTGTGGCATCCATGACTATGTTCCACTTGTCAAACAAAGCGTATAGCATCGAAACTCTACCACCTACAGTTATCTCATTGGCAATCGCATGTCGTAACTCGTCGTTTAGTGAATGCCATCTTTTAGCTAAATCTCTCATAATCTCTGATGCTGATCTGAATTCTCCGTTTGCTTTTTTAACTTGAATTCCTGCTTGTTCAAGTAATTCTGCAACATTATCCTCGTAAAGCCGTGAAAACGTATAAGCTAAGAAGTTTCCAGCTTCTCCTGCCTGATATCCAGCTGAGTGAAGGGCTGTTGCGTAGCCGATTAGTTCCTCAAGTGTAACACCGTATTGGTGTGCCACTCCTGCCGCTTCTTGTAAGCTTTGAGCTAACTTAACAGAATCCGTTGCGAAGTTGTTTGAAACCTCGTTTAATGCATCGACAACTCTAATTGCATCCTCAGCTCGCAAGTTAAAACCGTTGAGGATATATGTTAGATATTCCGTTGCCTGCCTTGCATCTAAGTTTTCAGCTGTAGCCCAAAGTAGTGTCGCATTCGTCAGCTTTTCAAGTTCTTCCTCTGTATTCTTACCTTGTCTTGCCCAGAGTTCCATGACTCCTAGGATGTCTTCAACCGATCTGCCGTAATACTTAGCCATAGCTTCAGCGGACTTTTGTATCCTCTCAAAATCCATATCAGACGGCATAACTTTCTTCAAATTGACGAATGCTTGCTCAAAATCGGCAAATTCTTTAATAGCTAAGCCAATTCCTGCCTGACCAACTGCTCCAACTCCAGCCATGTATTTACCCACTTCTTCGAGTGCGTCGTTCATTTGCTTAATTTTTTTAACAGCTTCGTCCGTCGCTTGATTTACTTGCGATAGTTTGCGATAGAAGTCTGAATCGTTGAGTTTAATTGCGATGTATATAGCTCTGAGAGCTGTTCCGAGCATAGCAAACTATTTCAAGATAGACTTTAAGAAAAAGTATGGGCTGGCTAAAAAAGATAGGATTAGCTGTTGTGGCGATTTTTGTTTTGCTTTTGTTAGTTGGTGCAATTTCCGAAACACAAGAAGAAAATACTATAAAAAATGCTAAAACAGCACCTTACACTGTCGTTAACTTTTGGTCAGCACACCAACCAACTGCCAAGCGATACTCTGAGAACATTCTTGTATCTACGACGGATCATGATCAAATCAAGCTAATTGCGAAGAAAGAGATCTTAAAATTAAAAGATGACTACAGTGCGGATGTTATCTGGATGAATATATGTACAGAGGTTTGGGAAGACAATCCAAAAATATGTAAAAATGAAATAGCGAAAGTCACTTGGTTTAAGTCTGGCATCGAGCCAAAACCTTATGTCGATCCGAGTGCTGAGCATGAAAGCTTTGCTGGTGGAGAGCTATACATAGCATGGCATTAATGCTTCTTTCTAAACACGAAAGTCACTCCATTTCTTTTTTCTATTCTTGGCACAGATACTTCGAAGGCTTTCACTTGTTCTTCGGCGAGGATTTTAAAGTAAATCGTCCATTTCAATAGCTTTTCGTGATCCCATGACTCAACCTCATCGATGTCTTTTCCGAGCTGATGAGCGATGAAATAAATATGAAAATCTTGTTGAACTTCATCTTCAAGTTTTTTCAATGCTTGTGAGTCGAAATAACCTATTCAAACCTGTTATTTCCATGATCTTGGAAACAATCTCTGTTTGGATGGTAAAATCCATGTTCTCCCAAATTTCTTTGAACTCTTCGTCATCCTCTGGAGGTTTTGGTTCAACAACAACTTTGCGAATTAATTCCATCTGTATTTTCTCCGCATCGTTGCCATGTTTCGCTAAAATCTCCCTGACTTCCTTGGCTTTCAAGCTTTTCCTAATTTTGAATACTTCCCCCGTAATTACAACAGTCTCAGTTCCTTCAACCGCTTTAAAACGTTCCCAAGTCATGCTTTGAAAAGAGGAAATAGACTTTATATAATGTAGAGCTTAAATAGTATTGATTATGAATGAAGCTGAACTGCTAAAGCGAATGGAAAGAATTGAAGCTAAAGTTGATAGAATTCTCGAACTCCTAGAAGATCTAATTTTAACGGATGAGGAGATTGAACTCATAAAAGAAGCTGATGAAATTGTGAGTAGAAAAGAGTTCTACAAATTGATTAAATTATGACATACGAAGTCTACATTTTGCCAAAAGCTAACAAAAAGTTAGAGAAGTTTTCTGATGCTGAAAGAATTAAAGAGAAGTTGAAAGCATTAGAAAATTTTCCGAACGTTAGAAACGTCATTAAAATCGGAGAAAACCTATATAGAATGCGAATTGGAGATTATCGTGCCTTGTTTAAGGTTTATGAAAAAGAAAAAGTCATCGTCGTCATCAATGTCGATGTTAGAGGTAGAATTTATAAGCATATTTAGCTATGCAAAAACGTGATCCTCCAACTTCTGCAATCTCCTTAAAATGTCTTCGATAATCTTCTCCTTAGCCTTAAGTTCTCTAAGCTCTATAGTGTTCTCCTCAACCTTCTCAGCCAATTTGTCGATCCTTGAAGACAAAGTTACAATCGTATCCGACAAACGGTCGATCCTCTGATTAGTTTCGTCAATTCTACGGTGGATAATTACAAGCTCTTTTCTGATTTCCCTAACCTCAGATTCTATGTTGTCAAGCCTTCTCTCAATACTGTCCATCCTCTTGTTCATGCTATCCATTGCCATCTCCATGCTTTCAATAGCTTTAGAAAAACCTTCAAGCTGACCCCTAACTTCAGCCTTGAATTCCTTGAACTCTTCTTTTATCGATCCTAAAATCAGATCACGAACCTTCTCCGCAATCTGCTGGGCATCAACCACAAAATCACCTTACAGTGATGCTTCTGCTGGCTTCTTCTTTTTTATTACTAATATTGTAACATCCTCACCACAAAGTTCACGACCAATATATACTCTACCTCTATCATCAACTTTAACTTCTTTCTTTGTTATTAACTCATCAATATCTATTTCTAAAGTTATACGTGCCATTATTGGGTATTATTTACCGCTGTAAATTTAAAGATTGTGGATGTCAGATAATGAAACTAAGTTAATTTCTTGTGTCATATAACACGTAAATAGTGGATTAAATAAACCAAAAAATTTAAATATATTGTGGGTCATATGTTCCACTGGTGATATCCAATGGCTGTATGTGTTCAAGCCAGATTGGGTTGGTTTGAGAGCCACAGGGTGGACAAACAAGAAACGAGAATGGACAAAACAAACGAAACAAAACCGACATTCTTAGGGATAGAAGTAGAAGAAGCAACGTTACATATAAGAATGGGAATACTAACGTTGTTTGGTAAAAATAGCAGTGGAGAATTTGATTATGTAACGATTGAAAGAAGTTCTCCAACATTCGGCTTGGCTATGAGTTTTCTGAACAAATACGGCATTCCAATCGACAAAATCTAATTTTTTTAGGTGATAAATATGAGTACGAATAAGAAAAAGTGCGATGAAATCTATGAGGGCATAGATATAACAATAAGAGTTCCAAAGATGTGGATTGAGTTTTTAGTAGATTATCACGAATGGAGTGGCTACGAAGGAAAGAAAGCTGAAGAAGTTACAGCAGAGTACGTCCAAGAGGAACTTGCAAGGGCTTTACAAGGAGAGATTAGAGACATACTAAAGAAGTTGGGCAGAGAATTTCCTATGATTTATGACAGATTCTCAAAGAAGTATCCAAAATTGGCAAGAAGCGTTAACGGTAGATTAAGATTGATTAGAGAAGGCTACGCAAAAATTGATTTTGAATAATTTTATTTTTAATTCTTTATTTTTTTAAAAGAGGTGTCCTTCCTATGCTTCTCATGGAGTCTTATAATACAACAAACAACAATGATTTTCGTGAGGTAGTATTACCAAACTTAATTTTAGAAATTGGTATTACTACTAGTAATACCAAACAAATTAATCAAACAATAATACAATACAACAAAACAAACAATAAAACAACATACAACAACAATTCCAAAAGAAATCAAGGAGTGTTTAACTACAACAACAAATCAACTAATCTTATTTTTATTTTATTATGTTATTTTATTGAGGTTGTTGGTATTACAACCCCATCTTGTTGGGTATTACAGGTAATACGGAGGGATTGTGATGAAAGATGAGGGTTTTGTTGTAACGTCTATTAAGATTTACAAATGGCAGTTTGAATTAATCAAAAAGAAAAATCTAAAACTCTCAACGATGGTTAGAGAATGGCTAACGCAATACTTCAAGGGGTCTGATAAGGTGTCCAATCTTGATAGGTACTTTGCAGAACTTGAAGAGGCTAAAGAGCTTATACAGAAGGCTGAGGCTAAGAAACAAGAAATTGCATCTTTAATACCTAGACTAAAAGAAGAGGCTTTCAAATTATTACAGGCTAAGTTTGAAGAGATTGAATTGATTTTTAAAGAATACTCGGAACTAATAGAGGAAGCTAAGAGGAAAGTCCAAGAGGTTGAACAAGAGCTAAAACAATTAGCAGAGCAAGAAGATAAAATGAAGCAAGAAGTTGAAGAATCTGAACTCAAGGAATTGATTGAAGAGGTTTACAAGGATGCTTTGGAGCATCCGATGGGCGTAGATGCTTGGGTTGAGAAGAGCATAGCAGGAGTCAATGGTATTAAAGTTAGATTTGAGAAAGTCCTACCGAACATGGCTGAGAAGAGAGGAATTAAGATTAATTTGGAGAAAGCCAAAGAAATCATAGAAAAATACTATCCTGATATTGCAAAGTATCTGGATTAATTTTTAAAATATTTTTAATTTAAAAATTAATAAAAACTTACTCCATTTTGAAATCCGTTCCTATGAACTTAAATTCGAGCTCCATTTTCTCTGATTCTGGCGATGCTTCTGGATAGAAGAATACACAGTTATCGGCTGAGATTTTCTGCACTTTGGAGCCTTCGGTTTCAGCGACCATGACAACCTGAACAGGTCTCTTACTCTGGGCTAATTGCATTAGGAATGGAATGCTTTCAGAATTTGAAGCAACCTTAATAGAACCCTCGCAATCTGTATCGGCTTTCTTAGCGTAAGCTATAGTCTTTCCGCTCCAATCTTTGATTGGCTTTACGGAATCCTGATCACCCTTCGGAGTTATTTTGAATTCAGATAGCTTATCTATCTCATTACCCTCAACGAAGACGTGAATCTTCTCAACTTCGTAAAAGACAATACCTCCAGCCATTTACACCACCTCACAGCGTAATAACCAACTCAAGCTCGATTTTCTCGACGTAGTTCATTAGATAAGCTGTAATTCTAACATTGCTCAGAATTCCGTTAGCTTTATCTGAATCTGGAATGTCTTCGTAAGCGGGCATCCAGACTTCAAAGCCCGGATGCAGATTTCCTTCGGAATCTGTCCAATCAGGCTTAAGCACGCCGAGCTTTTGCTGTGCTCTTAGAGCTCCTTCAATTCTCGACTTGATGACCTGAAGTCCCGCTGGTGTGTACGGAATACCCTGTCCGAGATTATTAAGACGTAATTTTAAGTTAATCAGATCAGTCCTAATCACTTCAGCCAAGTAAACTTTAGATCTGCTTACGTAAACTCTTCCACCGTTCAGTGTTCTTGCATTCGATAATACTGGTTTAACGATCTCCATCACTGTAGCAATGTTATGATTTTCTAATTCATCAATCTCCGAAGCTTTATAATTAGCCGGGCTAATACCCTGAACTGTAACCCACTCGCAAGTTTGCCAAGGTTTTAAGGTTGCAATAACTCCTGCTACAGCTCCAGCCAACTCCGCAGGCGTTAGAGTAGTATCATCATGAGCTACAGCATAGACGTAATCGCTTGGAGTTATAGCTCCGAACTTTGCTATTGCATCATCCTTCGAGCCGATGTAAGGTAAAATCAACAGTTTATGATAAGTTCCAGCGTGATCGACTAATTTCGGAGCGTTGGAATTTCCAGCGTCTATCGTCGGAATGATTATGTCATATTCCGCTCTTTCAGCTAAATCCGATAAAACGGAATCGTATTTTGCTTCAGTTCCATCGTGAACATTTACGACTAAGATTTTTCCAATTCCCTGTGCAAATGCTTTTGCGGTTGCTTTAGCAATTAAGCTATCAGCTCCAAAGTAGTTTTCGACTTCGCTTTGTGAGTAGTATGTTTTAACTTCGTTAAAATGCTCTCCGTCTGGATCTTCGCCGATTACGATTGGAGTTCCATAACTTGGTCCGGGAATAGCAAATGTTGCATCTCGTATGTTTATTCGGATTGCACTCTCTACAGATGGCATAAAAAATTAGCAGAAAAAAGACTTTAAAAAATAGAATAGCCCCGCCGGGATTCGAACCCGGGTCGCCGGGTTTCTTCATCCCAGCCCAATTTTATAATTACTTCACAAACTAACACATCGTTAGTTAACTATTGGTGCGGGTGTCACTACTAATAGGGTTTTACTGCCTGTCCAGACATCACTTTACGGGCTGGGACACCAAAGCCCGGCAGGATTGACCGCTACCCTACGGGGCTAAGCCGGGGGTGGGATTCGAACCCACGACCTGAGGATTACAAATCCCCCGCACTTCCAGCTGTGCTACCCCGGCGTTAGTAGGTTCCAACAACCAATCTCATTTTCCCTCTAAGCTTTTTCACTTTAATGACTTCTCGTTCGCTAATGATCTTTTGACTTTTTTAACGTTCTCATCTTAAATGAGATTAAGATTTAATCTCAACGCTCGCTTCAACTTGCTCAATCGTATGAACTATCTCTTGCCACGATAATACAGCTTTGCAAACAACTTCGATGACTCTCCTGTAAACGTAGTAATCCTCGACGAAATCAAGATTTCGTGGCGGTAGAACCTCGAAAACTGTCGCATTCGTCAGCTTTAGATCCTTCTTTGCCCACAGCCACAAATAATTCTGAAGCTGGGCGATACGCCTGATATTGTTGTCATAGATGTTTAGATCGAAGCTCTGCCTAATTACGACACCCTTAGTGTACTCTATGTCGCCATCTTGGTTTAGTCCAACCCTGAGTATTTCGTTAAGAGGTGTGTTGGTCCTATCGATAACAGGTTCGAGAAAGCTGATAATAACAAACGGAAATCGTGGCTTTTCTTCTTGAAAAGCTTGATTTGCTCGATATACTTCAAGGGTTACCGTCTGATTTTCGTATTCAAAGCTTTTCGGGATTTGTTGATAGAGTTCATCCCAGATTAACGCTTCGAGCATAATATCACCTTATAACTTAATCACGAACTTCTCGACAACTGCTTTAACATTTTTATCAATCAACTGTTCTAATTCTTCCTTGTTTTTATCAAAACCAAGCCTTAGAAACGATCTTTGTAGGATCGTGATATACTCTGTGTCCTTGCGAAGATGTAGCCCTTGAGCATGCAAGAATTTTCTCATTTTCTCAGTAACTCTGATTTTACAGCCAAACTCGTGGACTGATGCTATAAGGGCTTCTTCCCCAAAAACACCAACCTTAACGACACCCCCTTCAACTTTATGCGTAATACGATTTAGAATATGAGTTCCAGTATCGATCAATGGTTTATCCGATTTCTTTCTCTGAATCGTGAACGGATGTAACGGTTTCCATTCTGATGGAGTTTCGGTTATGAGTTCTTTAATCTTACCTTCAAGGAATGCTCCAGCCAATCTTAAAATCCGTTCTTTCTCCTTGGGAAATGCACTTAGCAGTTTAGGTATGTTATTTCTGTCGTGAATATCAACTGTCATAGTTCTTCACCAAGAATAGCGACTTTATAGCCGTTAATTCCTATGGCAGTGTAATTTTCGAAGGTCTTTACGTGGTACCTCTTGCCATCAATTTCAACAATATCTCTTATCTCGATGTTTTCATCTGGCTTAAAGTAAGCCTTAAGCTGGGCTTTAGCAAATCCCAAGTCTTTCCAGTATATTAGCTCCTCTTTACTGATGGGTTGAACAAGCGCTTTGGTTTGGATTTGCTCAGATTCCGTTCGCTCAATTATACCGTTGTCGTTAAACTCTTGAATCTTGACGATCTTAACCGCAACTCCTCTCTTCTCGAGGATTTTCTCGAAGCTCATGAGTCTCACCCGCAAAGAATTCTAACAAACAAAGTCGTTGCACCTAAACCGAACAAATACTCAACTATGTCACCAAGAAAGTTTGCAAGCTTTTCTTTGCCAGCTTTGTAGATATGCTCAACAATTTCGTAGAAGATGAAAACTATGAAAACTACCGGCAGAAAGAAGCTTATTGCTCCAGCAATAGTATGCCCAAGACTCTTCTTATCATCGAATACTTCAAGTTTCATAGCTTCTGTGCAAGATCTGGACTTTAAAAACTTAAACAACTCGTAGAGCATGCTTTGTGTATGCTCTGTAAGACTATTTAAAGTCTAAAAGTGATCCCCACTTGGGTATGACTTAGCTAAAGTAGGCTCGTTGTGAACAACCTTAACTTGCCAACTCTTTTCTCAAACACGATACCTCGTTTAGTTAAATAATTTATATATTTATTCAATGTTTTAGTATCCCAGTTAAGATTTTCCTTCAATTGACGCCAATTAATTAGTTTTCTCTCACGAACTATCCTCAAAATCTTCAAAATATTCTCTTCTCTAATTATTTGCTTTCGTTCTCTTTTGGAATACTTCTTAAGATCTTCTTTATGAACCTTGATCTCAGTGCAGACGTAAACAGTTATTCTCCCTATACTGATCTTAGCGATTAAGCCCTTCTTTTCTAAGGCTTTCAATCGTTGTGGAAGATAACTTGAGCCCTTATGTCTAATCCCAAAATGCTCTTTAAGCTCTTTCAGATCTGCAAAACCCTTCTTTTGTAAAAATTCTAAAATCTCTTCCTGTGTAGCCATTCTAAAACCCCTATCTCATCGAGTTTCAAATCCTTAGGAGTGATTATGAGAACGTGACCGTAACGAGTTACACTTAGGTATTTGCTCAATTTTTCCTTAATTAGATCGTGAATCTGCTCAAGAGCTTTTAATTGCTCTTGCATGTTAAAAATTCATTAAATAATTCAATACTGTTACGGTGCTACAGCCCTATAACCAGTTACAAGTGTGAACCAATCATTTAAGGCTTTTTCAGCATCTTCTTTAAGCATTTGAATCCATTCAAATTTTAATTTTATATTTAAATCCTTATTTTCTTTGAGATCGCCGATTGAATAGTTCAAGCTATCTGCTGAATCCTTACCAAGCATATCCCATTTTAGAATGTCAATACAAACTATGTTCAGAAGCCATTTTTTAAGCAAATAAGGATAAGGAGCTTTGCTGAGATCGTCGTATTGTATGAGTTCTTTAAGTTCGTTTTCTCTCTTATCTATGAAATTTTGAATAATTGCATCTGGAACGTTTGAATATGCATCTCCAAGCTCATTTCGAATATCATCAATCGTAATCATCGAACAAAACCTCCTCTACTTTGTCAGCTTTCTCTTTTAGATCCATAGCAAGCTTATACAAAGCCTCAATCTCTTCAAACTGAAAACGCAAATTGGAATACGAGACTCCATGCCTTAAAACGTCTAAATTAATTAAATCCAACCCGTTTTCGTCTCTTTCTAAAGTAACTCTTACTGTACTTCCTTCTGCAAGTTTTACAGAGTCTATAAGCTTAAACTTCATGATTGTTTTAAGCTTGAAGACTTTAAAATAATCTGGGAATTAAAGCGGTAATAATCAAAACTAAAGCAGATAAACCCGCTCCAAAGATTTTAAAATACGTTTTATGCCTCTCAACAGTGCTTTTAAGCTCGTTTATAGTTTTATCCTTCTCTTTTAATTCTGTCTCCAGTTTATTTCTGAGTTCTTTGATATCTTTCTTGACATCTCTGAGATCGTCAACTATTATTATCGTTCTCGCATTTAGCTCTGCAACTTTTGTGTATAATTGTAAATCTTCTTTGCTCATTGAAAAAATGTTGTTTAAAGACTTAAAAATGAAAATTGGACTATATGTTCTTTATGATGCAGATTGCATGAGGCCGCAAGACGGCCACTCCAAACCTCTCGAAGACATTAATCAAATAGCTCTGGGATTTTTGCTCGTATGTTGGGCCCTCGACACTTATATCTTCAGCTAACACTAACAGTCCAGCGTTTTTCGTGTCTAATACGAGGGCTTTATCAGTTGGCATCTGTGGGGTTCCAACAACTTTGAGATCTAAGCTTTGTACGAGCTCCATGTATGGTCTCTTTGCATCGGGATCTATTCTCCTCAAATCTGCAATCTTAGTTGGATGTAAGACGATAGTATCTGGTCTGTAGAGGTAATTCTCCTCGACTTTGGCTATTGCATTGTTGACGTCGTTATAAGGATTACCTGTATCTGAATCCCAACTCGCAGAAGCTGTAACTGGAGTAGTTCCAGCCTCATTAATCAATGTATTCAGAATTATCTCATCTTCTTTGAGTGCAATTACTCTTGCTGCATCTTTTGCAAGGTTCGCAATCGATATTATTTTGTTTGCTAAATTCTCTTCTCTTGTAACTTTGAACGCTTTTCCAATCTTCTTTATCTCAATCGTTGCCTCTTCAAATTTTATACCTTCAAGTGGGAATTCTGCACCCTCTGGAATCTCTGCAACTTCACTAAAGCCTGTGAATTTTCTATACTTGTAAACCTGAGTTCCGGGTGGAACTTTTTCTATTGTGACAAGTTGTCTTCCTACTCTAACGTTTAGAGCTTCCTGAACAACTAAGTCGCTTATTACCTGCAAAACCTCAGCCGGCAAAATCTGAGACGTTATTACGGTCAACTAAACCACCCCCCTACTTCATCAAAACTATAACCTTATCACCGTCGGCTGAAGCGGAAGTTAACGCAGTTCCAATTATCTTCGCTGAATCTCCTGCAGCAGATGCAGACCAAGTAGCAACTTTACCTCCTGCAGCAGATTGAACTTTATCTCCAGCTGAAATTGCTCCTGCTGCAACAACTTCAACAACACCCTCAGTCACAACTGTAACTTTTTCTCCTGCTTTAGCATTGATTAAAGCAACTCCAATTACTTTTGTTGATCCATCACTGGCAGGAACTACAACTCCTTCTCCATTAAGCTCAACTACTTGCCCCGCTTGAATGTCAGCTCCTGCTGTAAACGGTAAATATCTACCTTCAGAATACTTTTCAGGCATTGCCCTTCACCTCCTCTAAACCTACCATTTTCCTCAATTCGTTGTATTTCTTCAGATTGATCCTTCCAAACTTCGTTTCTATGATTTCTGGCTCTTCGTCAATCTTTATCTCAAGCTTTTCAGCTTTGGTTTTAACAGAAAGAGCTTTGTCAGCAAGATCGGCATATAACAGCTTTAATTCAATGACATTAGCGGATTTCAACTTTTCTTCATCGATTTCTGTCTTTGTAATCTTTGCAGCGCTCTTAATTTTCTCTATAATCGCTGATTTCTCTTTTTCCTCGTATTCTGCAAGTTTAGCCTTAAGGTGATTAATTTCTTCCCTGAGTTTCTTGTTTTCTGCTTCGAGTTCTTTCACTTTATTTTCTAACTCCGACTCCATGTTTTTCTCAGCAGAGATTAGACTTTTTAAATGCTCAAGCTGAATAACGAATTCCTCTAAGAACTTGAAATCTGGAGGCTCTTTACCGAATTCTCGATAATGTTGTGCAAGGTGATTGTAGACTTTTCTTCTATCTTCTGCTGGAATGTCAACTCCACCTCTTGCACCAAATAAAGCTGCCATCGCTGCAACTACTCCTCTCCAAACAACGGCATGAGTCTTTGGATCGTGGTGAGGAAGCTTTAAATCTGTAAATCTTTCTGGTGGCATTTTAGGAGTCCATGCAAAATGACCAGCTATACTTCTCTTCTCAGAATCGCTTAACTCATCCCAACTTTTATCTGTGAAATCTTCAAGTCTCGGCTTTTTCCATTCTGATTTATCATCTTTACCATATTTCCATGGATGGCTTGGAACATAACCCTTCGTTAATATTACATCAAACTGTTTCACTTCTTCGACTATCGCTTCTGGATTCGCAGGAATACTGACTAAGCTTACTTCTAAAATCCTCAGCTTGGTAATCTTATTTCCCAGTCTTTCAAGAACTTGATAGCCTATCGAGAATGCGTTTAGGGATCCACCCTTAAGAGAGTTGTAAACCTGTTCAAACTTCTCATGTGCCTTATTTAGAACGATCTTAACCCATAGTTTTCCATCAACTACCTTAGCTTCAACGATTTTTCCGATTGGTATGTCGTTTATATTGTGATTTAGAAATACCTTGTTGTACGGATCTTTTGTAATCTCTTCTGCTACTTGTTTCAACGCTTCCTCTGTTATAACATCTCCTTGTAGATCTAATGCTGTCGAGGATGCATAACCTGTTACAATTGGTAAACCCTGCTCTTCGCTAAATTCCAGTTGTTTAACTAACAATTCCATGAGAAAATAGCAAAGAATAGACTTTAAAAGTAGATTAGATTATATACATTGCAATGTGCTTCCATCCTGAATCTTTAGGACTTATAATCTCCAATTCTTCTCCATTCATGAGTTTATGTTCTTTAACGATATCATCGGGAACATCGGCAAAAATCTTCCCGTTTTCGGAATAGAATCTAATTGGGATATCTGACTTATCTACAATCCTAAGCTCGTCTATATCCTCAACTATCTCAACAAAATATACCCCTTCTTTTAATCCAGCTCTTTTGAATTCATCTTCTCGAACTCTTAGTTTCAACTTGCTTCCACCTCTCCTTATACTTTTTAAATTTCCTCTTATTAATCCTATGGACTGTGATTATTTTATCGTTTTCGTCGAGTACAATTCTAATGTATTTGCTTGAATAGATATCGCCAATTCGTCCAAGAACGTTTATCTGCCCGCTTTCACTAAGATATTTCTTTCCTCTCTTCTTTAATCTTAAAATATCTGCAATTGTTATTTCGTGTTCTTCAAGTTCAACAGCTCGATCAATTCCATGCTTAGTGAAGTTTTCCCTAAGAATTTGTAATGCTTCTTGAGCTTTCTTTTCAGCGAGTTCTTTGACATCACGCTTAAGCATTTCAGCGAGTTGCTGGAATCTTTCATCTTTCCTGAGCAATCTAACAACTTTGCGAACATTTTCCTCATCCGGAACTGTTTTGCCCTTCGGTATCTTTGCAACAACTTTTGCATAGTGTTGCAATGCTATTTCCTTAGATTCTCTGCTAATTGATCTTTTTTCTTCCTGCGTAAAACGGATTACTGGGGTTATGCAACACCTGCACGATGGATGGCAAGGTGGACGTGGAGCAGATGGATCATCTATCTTAAAGATTTTGCCATAGTTTTTAGCGCATTTAGGACAGCATCTTGCATCCATAGCTGCTAAATATTTGTAATACTTAGCCCCAGCTCGCCTGTATCTGTCCATTGCTGCCTGATTGAAAACTCTCGTAGCTTCAGTTCTTGCAATCCTCTCCGCCTCGTATTTTGTCTTGTCTGTAACTTCTTGAACTCGTTTTGTCAGTTCTCTTATCGTTTCTCCTCTAAGTAGTCCTTCACGAATCTGGAATGCGAGTTTTTTCTTAACTTCCTCTGAAAGTCCCTTGATTAAATCCAATTGTAGGTTTTTGAGCTGGTTAACAGTTTCTTCATCGATTATCGATAAAGTTGCAGGAATAATTAACTCAATACCGTATTTCTTGAGTTGTCTTGCTGCGAACTCAGCCCCTCTCTGCCAGAACAACCATGTATATCGGTCTATTATTCTCTCTACTGCTTGTGGTCCCATCTCTTCTTCAACCACTCGTTTAATCTCTTCAATAGTCGATTCATCAATGCGATAGCTTGTTTCTAATAACTCTTTTACTCTTTTTTTTGACATTATCTGGTAGTTTTCTTAGAATACGGGCAAATTCTTCTCGTAATGTTTTAGTTCTGGTTGGATCGTCAGTCATTCTTCTTCAACAGGTGGTAATCCTATCAACTCACGAGCCTCGTTAGTGTCGATGATACCACTTTGATATAACTGAACAGCGATATCACTCCACATCATTGTGTCGTCAATTGTTATATCATCGAATTCAATTTCAACATCCAAGTTTAAGGCTGGAAAGAGTTTAGCTTCAAGCTCTTCCTTAACTGTAGCCTGAATGGACTGTAGGAATAAGCTGAATGTTTTCAGCATTGCAAAAGCTGTAGCTCTATTCACGTCTTCTCCTTCTCCATAGAATACTTTTGGAACTTTTAGAGTTTTATCAATTTGCCTCTGTAGATATTGTAACGTTTCAACTAATCCCTTAACGTCATATTTCGGATCGAGGACATTGATCTCTACACCTTCATCGGTTACGAACTCATTTAGAATCACCATTTCGTCATCTTTAACTCTCTCTTTCAGCATTTCTGCAACTTTATTTAGCATAGCTTGACTTCTTACTTTAGCATGAATTAGCGGATGGCTCATTCTATGAGCTATAATTGTTAAGACTCTCTCAATCTTCTTTTTTGCCTCAATTATATCGAAAATTGGATGAATTATAGAATAACCATATGGACTATTTCCAATTCTGCCATAAGCGAAATGCATAACTCTTTCAACTGGAAGAACTTTATCGAGTAAAGAGTACTTGTACCCCGTTATCTCGCCGTAACTATCAACTAAAACAGATATACTCTTAGGATTTAGTACTTGAAGTGTTATACCAAAATCATTTTCATCATCTGCAATGTAAATGTAGCTGTTCCCGTAAATCAGCATCATTCTGACTGCATTGATTAACATAGTCCTCAATTTGACTTCTTTTGCAAATTCTTTCGCTCTTTCAACATCTTTCTCATTCCCAATGAAGTTGAAGTCTGTTACGCAGTAATGAGCAATGAGATCTATCGCAGTTGCTACATCTGGACTCGTGAAATACAATCTCTCATAATCGCTATAGTTACGTAAAACAGATGTTGAATAAGCTAAATCACTCGTAACACCTCTGAAAATCTCTATTTTGTTTGATTGGTATTCAGTATTCTTTTTGCTAAGGTTAAAGATCGCTTTAATCTTTTTCAGCATAGAGGATTAGAAAAAATGAGACTTTAAAAATTCAGATTTTGTAATAGACTGTGAAATCTCAAAGTTAAAACTTCTAAAAATAATAATACTAAATATAACATAAAGATTAATGTTCTACAATCTACCAAACCCCAAATGAATAAATCCACCGCTATACTTCTCCAGTCCCCATACTGCCAAAGCTAATGCTATAACACAGTCATCATGGAATCCGGGAGGAGCTTGATATTTCACGTAACCCTGCTTAGTCATCTCAAATCCGAATACATTCAACTCATGGATTAACTCATCAATCCTTGGAAACGTAATCTCTCTATTTTCCATTTTTATCATAAGATTTTGAATTAGTTGAGGCTTAGTCGTTGCTGTAATCTTAAAACCTTCGACATCTAAGCCTGCTTTAACCAAATCCTCATAGATCGGATCTCCAACTCCAGTAGAATCGATTATTATTTTAGCGTTATTATACATCTTTGAAACAGATGCAATCTTCTGCTTTTGATAACTCCAGTCTATCTGCTGGAATCTGTCAAAATATACGACATGCTTTCTTTCCACATCCATAACGATGATGACTGTAAAATCTTCATACTTAGCCAGATCAACACCCATAACGTAAAGTCTATTCGGTTTCGGTGGCTCTAATTCCCCTCTAACACAGTCTAAAACGTTTCTGAATACTGTTCCTCCTCCTTCAATGAATTCTGCCAAAACCTCTTGACGGAATGTTAGCTCTGGCAAAGTCTTCCTCATTATCTCAATCTCTTCTTTAGGCAGGAACGGATTGTCTGAAGAAGGAAATCGGAAAGATTTCCAATCAGGGTGATCTTTGCTTAAACCCATCATATAAATCTCATAGAACCAATTCTTTCCCTTAGGAGTTGAGATAAATAAAGCATCTCCTTGTTTATCGGCTAAAGCTGGTCTCAATGCTTCTCTCCAAGCTTCCTCTTTAACCATTGCAGCTTCATCTATCACCAGAAAATCTAAACCTGCTCCTCTTAATCTATCTGGATGTTCAGCGGTCTTAGCCCAAATCTGCGATCCAGTTATTAGCTCGATAACTCTATCAGTCTTGTTTATTCTTTTTACAGCTTCTCTCGGCAGAAGTTCTAATATTTTATCCCAGATAATAGATGACATCGAATAAGTTGGAGCGACAACCCAAATCAGGCTTTTAGGTTTGATTAATCCTCTATAAATACATTCATAAGCTGCTAAAGTCGATTTACCGAATCTTCTTCCAGCTACAAGAACTCTGAATCTTGTGCTATCTTCAAATACTTCTAACTGCTTCTCATGAAGTTTAATAACGAATTCGATGTTTACCATGTTTGCTTGCTGGCAAGATAGACTTTTTTAACGTTGATCGTTATGTAACCTTCCCCGTTTGGAATCCTAATCTGTCTAACTGTCATCTCCCTTATTTTCATTCATACTCACCTCAGGAGACATTTTCTCAATCTTAACCTTGACTTTAACCTCAGAATCGGGTAAGAGTTTCATCTTAGCTCCGTAAACAATTTGATAGAATTTGAGAAGTCGATCCAGATATGCAAGTTTTATCTTCTTATCCTCCTCGTTATCTATCTCCAAACTGAATTCATATAGGAGCTCCTTAATCTCATCTATAAGCCCTTCCTCACCATCTATGAATAGTCTCTGAAATCTCCTCCTGACTCTATCAGGTAACTTCTTTAATGCACATATCTTATCTGGATCTTGAAAAGCTATTGCCTTGAATGGACACTTTTCAAATATTCTGCATTCTGTTGAACAGTATTTTCTTTTAGCTAAGCTTTGAGCTAATCTTCTCTTTTCAGTTATCGTTTTACCGCCCTTAGCTCCAGCTTCTCTCGCCGTTTCACTTGTGAACGGCATGTTACGTGAATGCTTCGTATAGACTTTAAAAACTGAATTAACCTCTTTGAGCTATATCAATAAGATAGCTCCAAGTTATCGGTCTCTCTTTGCTAACCCCAAAGAACCAAAACTTAGTAGCTGGCTTTAATCCCAGTCTTTTCTGCGAGTAATCATCATCGCTAAGGAACGTTCCGTTCATTAGGATTCTTAAGTCGTTCCAATATAACATTCCAATATTATGAAAATGTCCCATACAAACGACTTCAAAGTTCTCCTGCAATCCACCAACTCTTAAACGCATAGCTCTTTGAACAATTCCGTAGAATGGAATATTCATGTAACAATAGATGTTATCCCCGTGAAAAAGTAGATATCCATGGTCCATTATTTCAGCATAGTTATACCAGTTTTTGCTAATGTTAATCTCTATTTTATCGTGAAATGCTAATCTATCTGCAAGTCTTTTATAAAATATTCTGTCATAGTTAGTTTTCTCGCTGTTTCTTCTTCCAACTCTGCCGTGATTTCCCTCAACTGTCCAGATCCTGATTTTCTCAAATCTCTTTCGCCTTCCTGAACCAAATAAATCTAATATGAATTCTGAAAAGCGATTAACTGCTAAATCCATCTGATCATCAGCATCAATTTCTTGCTTATAAGGCTGAGAAGGATAAAGATTCTCTCCATCAACGATGTCGCCAAGAAAGAAAATATTGAGAACCGGAAGCTTATAGCTCTTATTGATGATTTCTTTTACAGCTAAGAGATTGTAATAAAGATTTTCAAGACGTTCCTGGAAGACGTCCAAGTTGTAAGTAGATGTGACTCTACCAACGTGGACATCACTTATCAGTAGAACGCATTCTTCTTTCATCATCTCCCAACCTCAGAAAAGACTTTAAAATATCTAAAAAATGTAAGAAAATAATATCTAAAATCATCTCTTCCCACCGTTTAAAATAAGGGGATAGATCATTTCTGAGAGTTTAGTGGCGATCTGTTCAGGTACACCCAAATTTCTAAGTTTATCAAGATACTTATTTGTCTCAGCTATGAGAAGTTGTCTCTTGTTCTTAGGAAGCATAGATTCAATTTCTTCAAACAAATCGTCTATACTTTCACAACCTAAGTAATGTTGGAGAAGCTCTAACTTCTCGTAAATGTCAAGGAGTTTTTTTATGACTTCATACTCTTTGATACCAAGTCTCTTAGATAAATCTTTAAGCCTATCTTTATCTTCAACCTTAACAGGAACTGTTCTGAACATTTTTATCAAACCTCCTTATAATATTACTTAGTGTTACGACTTTTCCAACTTTGTAATATTTGTAAAAAATTTGCAAAAATGTCGTTTTCACAACAGACTTCAAACTTTTTGCAATTTTTAGACTTCGACAAATGTCTTTCTTTCTTTTCTCCTTCTCCAAACTAACTTTAAACATAAACAACATCCCTCCTTCTTTATTTCTCTATTCTATCTTTTTATTTAATTAAATAAATAGGAAAGAAAGTTGTTTTTATCACCTCCAAAGTATAATTTTAAGAGATATTCTCTGAGATGTGTTCTTTGGTGGTTGGTTGGTATAGATGGTATAGTGTTACTCAACACTTTTGCAAATTTTTTGCAAAAGTCAAATCCTATTGCAATTTTTTTGCAAATTAAAAATTTTATTATATTATTTGCATTATCTTTATCCATGCTATTATCAAGATACTGGACTTTAAAAACCATTGTTCCTCACCTTGTTGTAGATCTCGACTAACTCCTCGTAATACTCGCTACAAGTTCCAAAACCGCAACTGGGTCGGTTATATCTCCCATGAATAACTATAAAGCCTCTTCCATTCTTTGTAAGTCTGCCAGATTTTCCACACTTTGGACATTCATTAATTATTATTATTTTAGTTGAATTCCTTGGATGTTTTTCAACATGCCATTTAATCCTCATCTTTGTCCCTCTCAAGTCTTTCAATAGCAAAAATAAGGTAAGCAGCGGCATCGATTAAGTCATCGAGCAGTTTATCCTTGTTGTTCTTACGAAGCATCGTCATAGCTCTGAAAGTTTTGAGTCTCGCCGCAGAGATTAAATCTTCAATTGGAACAAGTCTCCATGTTTGCTCGTAAAGTGAATCTCTGCTCTGAATTGTTTTTGTTATCTTCTCAATCGCTTTCATTCTACCTCAACCCTTGGAGCTAAGAAATACTCAATCATCGCAGAACCATCGCAAATTACGAATTGCAGTCTTGCTGGATAATCATTTCCAAGTAGAATCGTTAATAAATCTCCATTTTTTGCA